>Ga0208648_1000158_pt1 | contig 73276 bp, 55 predicted proteins | sample AntAceMetag02UKL_FD_184772 | JGI IMG/M metagenome (GOLD analysis project Ga0208648, IMG submission 184772) | Saline lake microbial communities from Ace Lake, Antarctica - Antarctic Ace Lake Metagenome 02UKL (SPAdes) (version 2) | ecosystem: Environmental > Aquatic > Non-marine Saline and... | reverse complement strand
AATTTGTAAAAAAATGAGTTTAAATTATGATTATTTAGAAAAAAAGTATTAATTTTGAATTGATTTAAGATAATCGTTAATGGGTTCTACGATTTATCTTGAAAAAATGAATTTTTAGAACCCACCTTAATTCCTTATAAATCTCAACAGATTTGTCATAATATTCAAATGCTAATTCATAATTATCCTGATTTTTATAAGCAATTCCAATATACAGATATGATTGAGCCATACCATCGTAAAAATCAATATCTTTACTTAATTTTAATGCTTGTTTGGAATATGATATAGCTTTTTTTGGGTTATCATATATTAATTCCCAAGAAAGTGAATTAAGGATTTTAATTTTTGTTGTGTCTTCTTTTGTGTTTTTTAATTCGATTAATAAAGAATCTATTATAGGCTGATTCGCAAATATGTAAATACTAAAAATAAAACAAATTGCTGTTGTTAAAACTATTTTTTTCATTGCTTAAATTATTTGCTGATTATCATTAATTCCTTCTAATCTTTGACTGAAGTATTCAATCATATTTTTCATAGAATTAGCAAATTAGTTTTATACAAAGAATTAACAACAAAGATAAAAAAAAAGTTGAATAAACTCTCAAAACTAACATCTTTGACTTTCAAGCGATATTAGGTATTGGTTATTAAAAATAAATAAAAAACTATTTTTGTATTATTCCGTAGTCTTTAGTATAATTGCTTTTATTAATTCTTTTAAAAAATGACATATTACCAAGAATTAGACAAAATTGCTATAACTGTTAAATCTCACAAGCTTTTACAAAAGTTGCTTGATGAGAATCCAAAACTTGAAAAGATAATGCGTTTTGCAAAAAACGAAACCGAGGCGCTGATTGGTGTAAAAGAATGGGTAATGGAAGAACTAAAATCGAGTAAGGAAGCGGTTAAATATTATAAAGGGGAATATCGGGGACATAATGTTTTTAAAAAAATAAAGTGGAAAGAAATTGCTGAAATTAGAATTTTAGACTACATAGATAATGCAGGAAAAACATTTAAAGATCTAAATTTACGAGGAGAAATTGCTGTAAGCAACCCTATTAAATTGATTTGGCTAGCTGTTAATCATGGAACAGGAGGTGCAAAACCTTTCTTTTTTGAAGATATGTTGCACTTATTTAGACAATTTACAGGCAAAGAAAAACGCAAATTGCCAACAAAGGTTCAATTAGAAGAATGGATGGAACGCTACCCTTCCGGTTTAGACCCGAGAATTGTTAAATTAAGAGAGGAAAATAGAAATAGAATTATAAATATTCTTATTGATAAAATTGATAAGGGTGAAATAAAGGATTCCAAATACTATTTTGAGTCAGGAATGACTAGACAACAAAAGTTCTTAAGAATGCTTGAATGGTGGAAAGAACATTTGTTTCATTTACGGTTTGCTGTTAAATCTCCAAAGTTATTAAATGAACTACTCGGAGAATCTCTTGATCCTGATACAATGAAAGTTTTGCACCAAGCCGAAAAACAAGGAATTCCATTTTTTATAAACCCATATTATTTGTCTTTACTACATGTTAGAGTTCCATACTTTGCTATTGGAGCCGACCTTGCTATTAGATATTACGTGCTTTACAGTCAGCAATTATTAGATGAATTTGGAAATATTGTTGCGTGGGAAAAAGAAGATGTTGTAGAACCAGGAAAACCTAATGCTGCAGGATGGATTTTGCCATCGCACCATAATGTTCATAGAAGATACCCAGAAGTTGCTATTTTAATTCCCGATACAATGGGACGTGCATGTGGCGGATTGTGTGCATCATGTCAGCGAATGTATAATTTTCAGAACGGACATTTAAATTTTAATCTTGATAAATTAAAACCTGATGGAACATGGGAAGATAGATTGAAAAAATTCATGGATTATTTTGAAGAAGATTCACAGCTTAGAGATATTCTTATTACAGGTGGCGATGCATTGATGAGTACAGATAAAAGTTTGAAACGTATTCTTAATGCAATATATGATATGGCAGAAAGAAAAATAAAAGCGAATAAAAAAAGGAAAAACGGAGAAAAATATGCCGAAATGCTACGAATAAGATTAGGAACTCGTATACCTGTATATTTACCTCAGAGGATTACCGACAATTTGATTAGTATGCTTACTGAATTTAAGAAAAAGGCTTCAAAAATGGGCTTTAAGCAATTTATTATTCAAACACATTTTGAGGCTCCGATGGAAATTACACCCGAAGCTAAAACAGGAATGAATAAATTAATTTTAGCAGGCTGGACTATAACAAATCAACATGTGTTTACAGCAGCTTCTTCAAGAAGGGGCCATACTTCTAAGCTAAGAAAAGAGCTAAATGACATAGGAATTTTACCTTATTACACTTTTTCTGTTAAAGGATATATGGAAAACAGCTTTAATTTTGCTACTAACGCAAGAGCTATTCAAGAACAGTTTGAGGAAAAAATATTTGGAAAAATTCCTGTTAAATTCCATAATGAAATTAAAGAATTTCCTTTAAAGCCAGAAAAGATAAAAGACAATATTGCATCATTAAAGAAAAAAGCCAACTTACCTTTTATAGCAACAGACAGAAACGTTCTTAATTTGCCCGGAGTTGGAAAGAGTTTAACATTTAGGGTTATTGGAATAACAAGGTATGGACGTAGAATACTTGAATTTGATCATGATGCAACAAGGATCCATAGCCCAATTATACATGAACTGGGAAAAATTACAATAATAGAATCAAAATCTATAGCTGAATATCTTCAACAATTAAGTGATTTAGGCGAAGATGTAAGCGAATATGCAAGCATATATGGATACTCAATAGGAGAAACCGAAAATAGATTATCAATATATGAATACCCAGACTACAACTTTAAAGTAACCAACAAGATGACTAATCTTAATATTTAGAAAATAATAGAAGCCCTCATAAGATTATAATTAGTTTAAAGTTATTACTTTTGTCATCCTTAATTTAATCAGGATAAAATCAATCTAAATTTATGTCTAAATCTATAAAGCTTGAAAAAGTAATTGTCCCGATTAGATCTATTAATCTGCTTAAAAGATTTATTAACGAAAATCCCGAATTTGAAAAAATATTTGTTAATTCAAAATCACCAGAAGAAGCTAAAAAGGGAATAAAAAACAGAGTACTCCCTGTTTTAAAATCAGACAAGAAGGCATATAATTTTTATAAAGAAAATAAGAAAGTAAACGTATCTTTAAGTGAAATTGAATGGAGTAAAATTGCTGCAATTAGAATCCTAGATTATATAGATCACTCGGGAAAAGTATTTGAAGACCCTAACTTTAAAGGTTTAAAGATAGAGAATGATCCATTTAAGTTGGTTTGGTTGGCTATACATAAAGGAACAGGAGGTTCGAGACCTGATTTTTTTGAGGATATGATACATTTGCTTAGACAATACAATGGAAAAAGCAAAAGAACAATACCCACAAAAGATGAAATTGATAACTGGATGGATAGACATCCATCGGGATTAGAACCTAGAGTAATAAAACTAAGGCAACAGAATAAACAAAGAATATTAAACATTATAATTAACAAGATTGATAATGGCGAAATAAGAGATTCAAAATATTTTTTTAAAGGAAATTTAGATAGAGAACAGAAGTTTGATGTAGCATTAAAATGGTGGAAAGACAAAACTTTTCATTTAAGATTTGCTGTAAGAAGCCCCGAGTTACTTGATGAATTATTGGATAATTCGCTCGATCCAATTACAATGAAAGTTCTGTATGAAGCAAAAAGAAAAGGAATACCTTTTTTTATAAATCTGTATTATTTGTCGCTTTTAAATGTAAACGCTCCTTGGTTTGCGGTTGGAGCCGAATTAGCAATTCGCGACTATGTTTTTTATAGTAAAGAGCTTGTAAATAATTATGGGAAAATAATTGCATGGGAAAAAGAGGATATTGTTGAACCTGGAAAGCCTAATGCAGCTGGCTGGATATTGCCATCGTATCATAGTGTTCATAGAAGATACCCTGAAGTTGCTATTTTAATTCCCGATACTATGGGACGTGCTTGTGGAGGTTTGTGTTCATCGTGTCAACGAATGTATAATTTCCAAAATGGATTATATAATTTTAATTTAGACAAACTAAAACCCAACGAAAAGTGGGAAGAAAGACTTGATAGGTATCTCGAATATTTTGAAAACGATTCGCAATTGCGCGACATCCTTATTACAGGTGGCGATGCTTTTATGAGTTCCGATAAATCGCTGTGTAAAATTCTTGATGCTGTTTATGAAATGTCTATACGTAAGATTGAAGCAAATAAACATCGTTCTGAAAATAATAAATACGCCCAGATGCTTAGAGTTAGACTTGGAACAAGAATTCCTGTTTATCTTCCTCAAAGAATTACTCATAACCTTATAAAAATATTAACCGAATTTAAAGAAAAAGCCTCTAAAATTGGAATTAAACAATTTGTTGTACAAACTCATTTTGTTTCGCCAATGGAAGTAACACCCGAAGTAAAAAAGGCTGTAAATAAAATTTTATCATCAGGGTGGATAGTAACAAATCAACATGTGTTTATTACTGCTGCATCGAGAAGAGGACATGCGGCAAAGCTTAGAAAAATAATGAACGACATTGGTATAGTTCCGTATTATACTTTTTGTGTTAAAGGATACAAAGAAAATGTTTATAATTTTTCTACAAATGCCCGTTTAATACAAGAACAAACCGAAGAAAAATATATAGGAAATGTTCCAGACAAATATTATAACGATATTAAAGATTTATCGCTAGATGCAAACAATATGGTTGATAATATTAATAATATAAGAAATAAATTAAACCTGCCATTTATTGCCACCGACAGAAATATTCTTAATATGCCCGGTGTTGGAAAAAGTTTATCGTTTCGCACAATAGGAATTACTCGCAGAGGAAGAAGAATTCTGGAATTCGACCACGATAATTGCAGAGAACATAGCCCAGTTGTAGATAAAATGGGAAAAGTATTAATTGTAGAATCTAAATCAATTAATGATTATTTGCAACAATTAGAAAAAATGGGCGAAGACCCTTCCGATTATAAATCTATTTGGGGATACTCAATAGGAGAATCAGAAAAAAGACATTCATTATATGAATATCCTGAATTTGATTTTACTATAACAAAAGAATATACTAATATTATGATTGATAAATAATATTAATGTCATTCAAGTGTTGAGAATATTTGTCAAGTGTAAATTTTAAGCAAGCATTCATCTTGTCAATACCACTCTATCTGTTACCCTATTAGTTTAAATATCCATTTTTTAGATTTTTAATCCTAATATAACAATGTCGTCAATCTGTTCCAAATCTCCTTTCCAATCCTCAAAAATTTTATCAAGTATTTCTTTTTGTTCTTTCATTGGTTTATCCGCATTATCAAGTAACATTTGTTTAAATGGTTTATACTTAAATTTTTTACCTTTCGGTCCTCCAAACTGGTCTGCAAAACCATCAGAAAACATATATAGTTGATCGCCTTTCTCCAGTTGTATTTCGTGAGTAGTGTATTTGTCCATTCTTACATAAATGGATATTGGCATTTTGTCGGGTTTTATTTCTGCCCCTTCTAAATCCTCCCCAAAGGGAAGAACTCCTTCTGGCCATTTTTTTCGATTTGGATTTATTATATATAACGAATTATTTGCCCCCGCATATTGCATTACATTTGTTTCGTGGTTTATTGAAATTAATGCCATATCCATACCGTCTTTCATACCTGAAACGAGTATGTTATCCATAGTTTCTTCTTTTTGTTTAAGGGCATTAATAATTTCCTTTCGGAGTTTGCGAAGTATTACTCCAGGATGTGTGATATACTCTTTTATTACTATTTCACGTAAAAAAGATATTCCCAACATACTCATAAAAGCACCGGGAACACCATGTCCTGTACAATCGGCAGCTGTTACTATTGTTTGACCTTCGATATGTGCCAGCCAATAGAAATCGCCACTTACAACATCTCGTGGTTTAAATAATACAAAATGCTCATTGAAATATTTGTTTAATATTCTGCCATCAGGCAATATAGAAGTCTGTATGCGCTTGGCATAATCTATACTTTGGCTTATTTCCATGTGTATTTCTTCAATAATGTTTTTTTGTAGCATAACCTTATCGCGCTGGGCTTCTATTTCGTCGCGTTGTGTGGCTATTTCTTCATTTTGCTGGTTTAGTTCTTCGTTTTTTTCTCCAATTGAATCTCTTTGTGCGGTAATTTCTTCTTTTTGCTGTTCAATTTCCGCAGTTCTTTCCCTTACTTTCTGTTCTAATACTTCCTTTGCTTTTTTCAGTTTCTTAGTCCTAAATGAAACATACATGTAAAAAGCAATAAGCACAATAATTACACATATCGCATAAAACCATATTGTTTGCCAAAATGGAGGCTTAATAATAAAATTGAACTCTGCAGGAATCTCATTCCAAATACCATCATTGTTCATTGATATTACCTTAAATGCATATTCTCCGGGCAACAAAGATGAATATGTTACCTCTGTTTTATCAGTTTCAGGCGACCAATCTTTATCGGCTCCAACTAATATGTATTTGTATTTTACTTTTTTGGGAATTGTTGTATTAATGCCAATATATTGAAATGTAAGATGATTATTTTTATAGTCCAATTCCATATTAAAAGGCATACCTGTCCATTTATCAATACTATCGGAATAGTTAAGCCAATTGGTATTATTAAAAAACAATTTTAGATTAGTGATGTGTACATGCGGACTCTTTGTATTTTGTATAACTATATCGGGTTTACATCTGGTTATTCCATATTTTGTTCCAATCCAAATATTTCCATCATTATCACAAACAAGTGAATTGTTGTTGGTTGCTTCAATATTGATAAATCCTTCATGTTTTCCATAAAACTCAAATTGAATCTCATTATCATTCAAAAAATTTTGATAATCTAAAACACATATTCCTTTTTGAGTAGCTATCCAAAGCTGTGTTTCATCGATATTAAAAACCATGCCATTAACAACATCATCTTTTAAACCATTTTCTGTTGTAATTAACATGATTTCAGGATTATCAGAATTTGGATTTTTTATATAATTAATACCGCCGCCAAAAGTTGACACCCAATAGTTCCCATAACTATCTTCAATAATTCCGGTAATATTATTACTGCTTAATCCTCTACTTGTATCTATAACATTTATTGTATCATTAATAATATTAATTAATCCGAAATCCCAGCCACCAAACCAAATATGATCTGATTTATCAATATAAAAAGCGTTTATATATGAATTCTGCGGAAATCCGTAGCTATCATCAAGTCTTGTAAAATCCTTGCCGTTAAATTTAATTATTCCTGTTCCCCAAGTACCAAGCCATAGTGTTCCTTTACTATCTACAGATATAGTTTTAATATTCAATAAAAAAGGATATCTAAAAGAATTGTATTCAGTAATTTGGTTATTTTCATATTTATATAATGCTTTATTACATCCAACCCATAAAGTATTATTATCGCTACATAAACTTAAAATTGATTTTCCTTTAGTCAAATGCTTAATATATGGATTGAAATTATCTTCATACTTAAGCAGATATTTTGAATTTGAGATAATAAGCTGACTATCACAAATCTCAATTGCATTAATAATGGATTTGCCTTTTAACTCTTTTTCTGAAAAATGAACAAATTTTTCATTATTAAACTTACTTACACCCGTACCCCATGTACTAATCCAGATATTTCCCTCATTATCTTCAAACTGATAATAAGTTACATCACTTGAAAGACCCGTGTTTGAATTTATATGTAATATATTTTTCTTGTCATTAGCATTAATTCTAATCGTTCCTCTTTTATTATCTCCAAACCAATAATTCATTTTCTGATCCTGTATAATATTGAATATCATCGGATCATTAAGTCCGGGAATATTATAATGATTAACAATCGGATTATTTAAGTCGGCATCAGCTTTTATATAACAAACACCGGCCATGGGACTAAACCAAATATTTGCTTCTTTATCTTCATATATTTGCATAACCGTATTATAAACCAGCCCATTCCTATTATTGATATGAAACAATGTTTCTTTATCAATACAATAAACTCCATTTTCCCATGATGTAATCCATATTCTTCCTTTGGAATCTTCTATAATTGACATTATTGCATTTTCTGCAAGATCAAAATCAGGTTTTTTAACAACTCCATTGCTATATAAAAACACTCCCTCAGCTGATCCAATCCAGAGTTGATTTTTTGAATCAATAAGCAAAGAGTAATACATTGATATATCATCTAATAAAGAATCTTTCAATACAATAAATTCCTGTCCATCGAAACGACAAATACCTGAACCCAAAGTAGCAATCCAAATACTCCCATCACTATCTTCAGCCAATGCTCTGATTGTATTATTGTTCAATCCATCTTTTTCTGTATAATTAATGAATTCTTTTCCATTAAATTTACTTATACCACCTCCGTAAGAGCCAAACCACATATAGCCTTTTTGGTCCTGAATAATACAAGTAATTTGAGAGCTGCATAAACCTTCGTTTGTTGAATAATTTTTTATATGAAATAACTGACCGAAGCTTGTCAGTGAAATACCAACAAATATTATAATCAGGTATATTTTAATTTTTACAATCATATTTTAATTTCACACAACAAAAATGGAAAAAATTCATGGTAAAGCAAAGCTTTAGTGTTATAAAAACATTAAAATTGGGCGTATTTTACTGCTTTTTGTTTTGAAAAGCAAGCAAAAGTCAGGTGAGAAAGCGGGCGCGATGATATGGACACGAGCTATAAGCTCACACCATAAGAGGGAGTTGCAAACGCCTACGAGATACAAACATTTCAATCTTATAATTTATGCTTAAATCTCCTACTTAAAATATTCATTAATTCTTTTAATATGATCTTTTTCTTCTCCATTTATCATCTGAAACACTTTTATTAAATCAGATTCAGGCTGTATATCCATAAATTTTTGATAATTATTTTCAACTAGTGAAGTTTCAACTTTTAATGCAATTTTATAAGCAGTTTCACGGCTTGGATTTTTCTTAATCTCTTCATTATATTGTGTAAATAATTCTATGCTTTCTTTAACAATATTTATATCATCAATAGAGATTATATTTAAAACTTCATTATTATCATTAATAAATGATTTACTTTTTCTAAGAATTGATGCATGATTTAATTCTTCATCTGCTAGCTTTTTCCAAAAATCAGCATCATTTTGAAATATTTCTTCTAATAAAGAATAAAGTTGATAAGCTTCAAACTCATATTTAATTGATTCGTTAATTAGGCTTTCAATGTTTTTCATTTATATGTTTTTTAGTTAAATCCCACCATAAAAATACTATTTTTTATTTAATTTATCTCAATACCACGCTAAATGATTAGCTCGGCAGCAGTGATAACTAAAACCTATATTTTATACAAACTAGCGAAACATTAGCTAGGTTTAAATTTGTTACTGTTTGATTAACATATTCTGTATGGTAAAAACTATATGTAACATAAGGGTTGAATTCGCTACCAACAGAAAAATGATTTGAAAAATTGTAATAAAAGCCTAATGTAAATCCTATGCCTCCAAATAGAGTGTGAGTAGATGTATTTCTTTGCTTTTCTGTTAATTGCGGATTATCTATAACATAATTTCTAAAATTATCTCCAAATAAAATATTAAAGCCTTTAATAATTTCATATTTTTCTTTTATAACAGAATGTTTATCGATACCTAGCAAAATATTTGAATTAATATTAATCCTAGCTGTTCTATATGTTGTAGAAACTAGTGGCATATACACTTGTCTACTTCCAGATGCCTGAAGTCCTATTTTAAACCAATACTTGTCTGAGAGCCTGAAAGCATATCTAAACTCAAACTGTTTCGCATAATAACCATTTTGTAAAAAAGTAATTTCATTTTTTATCTTGGTAGTATCTTTTTTCGTAGATCCAATACTATTTTGTATAGTCATCAATCCTACCATAAGCAATAATAATATTTGTTTTTTCATAATTTCATTTTTTAAACTTTAGGCACTTCTTACCCACCCATAAAAATACTATTTTTTATTTAATTTATCTCAATACCACGCTAAATGATTAGCTGTAACAGGGAAATTTATCCGACTCACGCTTAGATTAGTTGAAAGCTATTTTTTAAACATGAGAATAAGCCTCGCCAAAAAAAAGGTAGCTTAGTAAATATAATGCGCTTAGTGATATTAGACAAATTATTAGTATTTTATAATAAGGAGTAAGTATTTTTTTACTTCTAAAAATACTAACAGAACTTGTAATTGACCCAAATAATAAACCAAATATTCCTCCACCAAAGAAATAAACAACACCCCCTACTCCTAAACTTGGTAAAATACCAGATGCTAATAAAAAAAATGGAGCAAATAATCCACATACAATAATTGTTAGAGATGTAGCTAGTAATACTAAAAAGAGCTTTATTAATATAACTACTTTTTTATTATTAATTCTGTTTGATAATTCAACCATTTGCTTGTTTTTTTTAAACTTTAGCGCACTTTAGGCACTTCCCCTTCCTTTACCTCCAAATCAATCTGGCGGTAGCAGGGCTCCTGTTTCATCAAAAATTAATGTTTTATTTTTTTTATATAATTTTCCATTAATTTTCTGATCATTAGCTAATTTACATTCTTTTAAGCTCCCATTTTCAAACAGTTTAACACCTGCAAACGGACTGCTTTTGCAAAATATATTATTTATTTCAATATCATTACAAGGGTAAAAATTCCTCAATTTCCCACTTAAATAAAATGAAGTAGTAATTCCCATACTATACCACTTTGAATAATTTCCATTACAACAATAACCTTGTATTTTAGTGTCTTTAGCAAAAAAACAAGATGTAAAATCTTTATAAAATCTTACTCTTGTTCCTTTAGGTAGCTCTGCTCCATGCATAAAATGGTTTTCTGCTAATATAAAACCAACAAGCTTCCAGTTTTCAATAAACACAATATTATTATGACATGGATAACCCTCAATAATTGTTTGTTCTAACAATGAACCTTCAGCATAAGTTGTGTCAGTATCTTCAACAATAAATCGTATTTTTTTAAATTTAATGTTATAATAACTAACATCCTTTTCCCATTTAGTGTACTGCCCTTTTACTGAAAAAGAAAGAAAAAGAATTATTATTAATATTGAATTGCGAATAATATCTTTTGTTTTCATTTCAACTTTATTAAGAAATGTTTTTTGATGATTTCTTCGTTAACCACCAACCGTAAATATAAAGAACGGAAGGTATCAGGTAAATAAAAAGAGCATAAGTGAAGTTGGCTTCAGGATTAATTCCTACAAGAAAAATAAAAATAATAAAGCTAAACAAGGAAATAATGCCTCCTTTACCTTCCTTCCATAATGCTAAGATGAGACCAGCCAAACCTACAATAAAAAATACAAATGTTATTATCGTTAAAATGTCAAAACTGTAAAACGGAGAAACTCCATCTGTGTTGTAGCTCTCAAGCATTTCACCAACACCAATAATAAGAGTAATCAGAACTAATAGTGTCCCGATTATACGAGCTGTCCAACGAATGATGCTAATTGTAGTAGTAGTTTTCATTTTATTAAGTTTTTTAATTTGTAAATAAATATTTTTTTGTCTAAATGTTAATTGTAATTGTCAAAAACTATCAAAGTTAAACTTTAGCGGCTCTTGTGTCTGTACAATGCATTTTTTTAACTTACCCATAACACGCATATATCATCATTGATGATATATATACTATATCTACCCTAACTACCACACCCTTATTTTGTAGTAAAATGAAATATAAATTGATTTTTTTCTATACATGTTAAAGAAATATTATTTTTTCTAAAACTTCTTCTTAGACCATTTGATATAGTCGCTTGAAATGATTCGTAAACTGCCGATCTTAATGCAAGATCTTCATCTTCACCTTCATCAATATTATATGATATTTCATCGTAAATTTTAGCATCAAAGGTATAAGCATAAAACAGTTTGTCTGCTTCTCTGTCAAATATATAAACTACCTCTTTGGCATATCCATTAGAGTAAGTTCCCTCATCATCAACAATAGGTTTGATGAATTCTAAATTTTGGGCTACTATTATATATTTTGAGTTTAGCACCTTATTTAGATTTTCGCTTACATGAAATTTTAGTACATAATCGACTACTTCTGATATTGCACTAGAATCGAGATAGCCACACAAAAGATTTACATCTAATATAAAGTCGAAATCGGAGCTTTTATAACGTACACCTATTGGAGCATTGTCTATCATATTCTCATATCTGAGAAAAAATGCATTTTGTGGATAATCGCAAAGGTAAGATATAAGTGTTAATGATAGTGGAGTGGTATTAGTATCTGCCACTTCTTTTTGCCAGTTGTTGTTTGCAATATAGTTTTTGAATAGCTCATAATCTTCTTTAAATATAGCGCAAGAATCGGCTTTGTCGTTTACATATTTATGGTAAAGCTCTATTGGGCTAAGAACAACTTCTTCTTCTACTTCTACCTCTACATTTTTTGGTACAGGTGCTCCACAAGAGTATACTACTAATGCTATAATAATTGAATAAAATACTTTTTTCATTTTTTTTTGTTTGAGATTTATAGATGCATAAAAATACTATTTATTTATTTACCACCAAATACAAGCGCTAGGGCAATGTTATTAAGTTAAGAGTGGGGATGCTAATTATCAGTTGCCCCTATCTTTAGGTAGGGGGTTGAAGTACAAAAATTAAATGGGCTTCAGCCCAAAACGAATATGAAGAATTTATTAATGAAATATGGACTTAAAAAACTTTTGGGCTAAAGCCCTGTTTTTAGAATATTTATATCCCCGTCCTAAAGGACGGGGCAACTGATAAGCTTATACTTACATCTTAACTTAATGACATTGATCGTGCACCAGCGAGAAGGTTTTATTTATCAAAAACTAATTCATTTGATGCAGTAGTTTGGGTATTTTTTTTCAGGTATTTCAACATTTTTTCGGCTGTAGATTTTTTTGCATGTTCTATATCCAATCCTTCTACAATTTCTTTTATTCCAATAAGACTTTGGCAACCTGCATCTTCAAATATTTTCCGCACTTCTTTATTATTTTCAATATCCTCGCTTATAAAAGTACTAAGCTTGTCTATTTCAAGATATTTTTTATCTAGCTTTTTCAGACCTGTGTTTTGTTCTAGCAGGCGTCCTTCTGGCGTACCACTATTTGTAAGAAACAAAAAGGTGCGAACAATAATCATATTATCAACAATATCTATTAATAAATAACCTAGTTTTTTATCAGAAACTCTATATTCAATAAGAATATTATTATTTATATTCCTTATCACTTTTAATTCAAGAAAGGAAATATAAATGCAATAATGTAATGCAAATTCATTCAAAACATCCATTCGTTCGTGAAGACGATTAAAAGCATGTGACTGCATATACACTTTCATGGGTAAATCGTCAGTGGTATTTTCTATATTCAACTCTGAGGGTTTAACACTTATTTCTTCTAAGCCTTCGTATGGAATAGCCCAACATACTTCTGTTACTGGTCTTGAGATATTGTCTATAACAACATTTATAGTTTCGGGGGTTTCTTTATAAACTTCTATAAAATTTCTAAGACCCCAAATATCGTCTTCATTTGTTATATTGTGTTTCAGCCAATATAAGTTTTTGTCGATACGGCTAGTAAACACTCCCATTAAGTTAATTATTGATATCATCTCTTTATTGGCCAGAGGCAAATGTTTATCCTCATCGAGATATTTTTTAAATAATGGCTTTACTATTTCCGATTGTTCAAATTCTTCTTTTTCTACGGCATAGCATAATTTAATAAAAGTAAGACCTACCGATAAAAAATCGGCTAAGCTTAATTCTTTGCCAGAGCTTATCTCTATAGTAGTTGTCTCGAGCCTTTCTTTTATACCTCTCGAAAACTCTTTTAAATCATAATTTGGTATAACCTGTCCTTTGCCAGCTACTACTTTTACAGAATGATATCGCAAATCATAAGTTTTTTTTAATATATCTTGGGGAATTAAAAAAAAAATATCTTGGCTACAAGCATGTTTTATTATATAACGCAACTTTCTATAAAATTCGTTGCGGTGCTGTGCCTTAGCTATCTTCTCTTTCTGATGATGACTTTGCTTTTTTTTCTTCTTTTTGGCCATATATTATTATAACGCAATTGGCTGATGGTTTGTTCTATAAAAATAGACTTTTTTATTTACCACCAGAAAGATTCTGTCGGTAGCAAGGCTGGCTTTAAATCTATTTTCTATTTTTATAATGGCACATAATGCATATCCAGTTTACCTATAGAAATATATTCATATATCCATAATTCATCTTTTTTAAGCTTAGAAATACGTAATGTGTCTTTTATACCACTAAAATCAATTATTACATATTCTTTGGTATTATTAAATTGCCATGTACCATAATATGTTGTGTCGGATGTTGAGCTGGTATCAATTTTTAAAATGTAATCACCACCTTTTTTAAACTCAATGCTATTATTGTTTGCAGAGAGAATAACCTCTTCATTATTCAAATATCCTTTGTCTAGTTTCCAAGTATTAACAATACGGTCTTTTTTTGATCTTAAACTTATATCTGGGCCTTCATCATATTTACTGCAACTTATGCAATATGTAATAATAAAGATAATGGATATAATAAATATATATTTCATAGTTTCTACCCCATAAAAATACTATTTTTTATTTAATTTATCTCAATACCACGCAAAAGGATTAGTTAGTTAGCATTGTTTGACACGGATTACAAATCCGCGCCAGTTGGATTTTTTTTATTATTAATCAATAAGATCTTTAATCGAACTAACTTTTGCAGCAAAAGGGCAACTGTCTGAACTAGGGAATGACAATAAGGTTTTTTTATCCGAAGAAAGAGAAACCTTAGGAGAAAAAGACATCTTTTTCACAGTTGCTTTTACGTCCACATCTGTTGCATTCTCAAAAACTATTGAAACCTTTTCTGCATAATATAGATGTTCAAAATAGAAAAGCCCTTTAAACTTTTTTCTATAACTTTTGCCATCTTCTTCTTTCACCCGTAATACTATATCTTTAATTTTCTTTTTAATTTCACCCGTTATCTCTTTTGCCCGCACTCCTTCATAAATGTACTTAGAAACCTTATGGCTTTTGAAATTTCCTATTATTTCAGAGTTTAAATTAGGAATATCGGTCTCGATACCTATTTCTGTAGAAGATTCAACTTCTTGATTGGCTAAACCATGATCTAAAAAAGGAAGTTCTTTTATGGATTTTAAAAGCATATTTTTCTCATCATCTTCTATAGGAAGTTCACGAATTAGACTCATACCTTCTGGATCAACAGATTTTTTTATAAATCCATCATATTCGACTATCCCACAAACCTTATAAGAAGAGCTTGATGATAATAGCAGCTCAAGGTCTTTATCGCCTTGAGCTTTTTTAAATTTTCTGCTCAATTTTCTATTTCCACTCATATCCTAAAATTTTTATTTTTCTTCTCCTAAAATCCACTCACCCATTTCCAAAATTCTATCAAGAACTTCATCTTGGGTATCATTTGTAAAAGTTTTTGCAAGATTTATTGAAAAATCAATCTTTTTCCAAACTTTTGATAATTTGGAGTAAAATTCGTCCATATCTTTATTATCAGGAGTTGCTGATCCTTCAATCTTATTTCCAATAATGAGAACTTTTTCAAGTTTATCATCAAACTTATCGCCTGTTACCTCTAATATTATAGTAAAATCTAAAGATACTCTTAGAAATGGCCATATTTCGTTGAATATTTCCTTGTAGTTCATATTATCATTAAGCTCAATATCTTTGATATGCTTAAATTGTTCTACAACTGCATTGAATTTCTCATTTCTTTGCTTTTTTAATTCTTTTCTTTTTGCTTTCCTAGCTACTCTTTTGTCTTTTGACATAACTTATTTTTTTTGGTTGCCTACTCTATCTTAAGCTTTTCGGCTTTCGCTCTTAATATCTTTTTTTTCTATTTAATAGACTTAGTTTATATAATACTCTAGACTCTTCCTCGCATCAGTAAAAAGATTTACTACTTCTAGTTTTGTTTTTTTAGTTTCTATCTTTAAACTCAAAACATTAAAAAATAGCACGAATAATTCATTATCATCTAATAATATTTTATCAATTATCTTTTCGTCAATGGTATTATCATATATAAAGTCAATAATTATTTTAATTTTCCCTTTGTTATCCATGTCTTTCTGGTTTTGCCATTTAATATTTAATTAGCCACTCTCAGTGGCTAGTTTTTTCAATTTAATTATTAATCTATATTTTCTATTTGCTAATTCCTTTTTCGTTATTTCCAGCTTCTTTGCCATTTCTTTATTAGAACACATTTTCACTAGTAAATAAAGCAGTTTCTCTTCATTATTATTGAGTTTAGCTTTCAAAGAAATCGATTTCAGCTTTTTTATATAAAAATCTAAATTTGAATCATTTTCTTTATCATCCTCAATTTTACTAACATCGTTATCATCATCGAGTTGGATGAACTCAATTTTCTTTCTTCGATATTCATCTTTAGCAGCATTTATCACAATAAGAAATAAATACTTTCTTAAATCTTCTGGTTTTACTTTACCCTTTTCTATAAACTCATTAAGTTTATCCTCTGACGCAAGAAATTTAAAGATCTTGGTCATTACTACATCTCGTGCAATTTCTTCATCTTTAATAATACGTGTTGCATAGGCAACTAAATTTTCTAATAATACTGCTTCTAACAAATAATTTAAAATCATTTGATTGCTAGGTGTTGATACAAATTCTAGAATTTTCTTCATACTCTGAAATGTTTGTTAATATTGAGATTATGTGGGCAATGTTACCCCCCTGTTTGATTTTTCTGTCATTTTTCATATATCATAGTTTTAAAATTTTGCCTACTCTATTAATGCTTTTCGGCATTCGCATGATTCCCTTTATATTTACAACGTATTATTCTCAAGAATATCCCGTGAGATTTAATAAAAAATATTTCTTTAATAGATATTAATTTTTTCATTATGTAAAAAGGTATTTAAGGCTAAGCCCTTATACATGCTTACAAAAACCTTCATACCCAATGCCTATCAAGGCAATAGAATTACTTTGAAATATTAATAAATACTAAATGAAAGTGATTTAATTAGAAGTTTTGCGAAATAAACTTATAAGATCAACTCTCAGTTTTGTATTAGACGAAAACGTAGCCTGATGGTTGCTTATTTTTCCTTCTTTTTATTAAAAAGTTAAAAAGAATTTGCATTTATTATTATTTTACTAATTTAGCAGTGCGAAATAAACTTTAAATACTTTTTATTTGAAGATCTAAAAATCCAATTCATCCCGAATTGGATTTTTTTAATGTAAAGCAATATTGCTTTGTAATTAAATGAAAAAAAACGAGAGAAAAAAGATACATTGATATTATCTGCTTGTTTTGATTATACTACAACATTTTGACTTCCCTTCGACTCCGCTCAATGTAAACGCTCAGTAGAGCAAGTAGAGGGAGTTGTTATAAATTATCAATGCATACCCAAAAAGCAAAACTTTGCTTCTCTTCTGCCTTTTTATATTTGGCTTTTGGCTTTTGGCTTACATTAACAAACATACAATGTCTTAAAGACATGGGATATTTGCGAAAAGATTGCAATTAACTGCTTAATTTATGTTAATACGAAGCTTCGTATTGAGACAAACGACAAAGTTTACGTGCATACGAAGCTTCGTATTGAGGCAAACGACAAAGTTTACGTGCATACGAAGCTTCGTATGGAGGCAAACTACAAAGTTTATGTGCATACGAAGCTTCGTATGGAGGCAAACTACAAAGTTTATGTGCATACGGAGCTTCGTATGGAGGCAAATTATGCAATAATTATTAGATAAAAGCCCTTATTGTATCAAAATTATTAATTTTTAATTCTTAATGCTTAATGGTTTAGCTTGTGGGCAGGGAGTATTTATGCTTGTTCTCAATACTCACTCCTTATAATCGTGAACTAGAACTGACAAAAGGGGTTTTGTTTGTTTACATACCCGTGAAAACGGGTATCCAGTGTTTGCAGGTCTACTGGATTACCGCTTTTCCCGAGAAGTCGGGACAGGCTGCGGCAATGTTTTGACTTTTACTATGCCTGTTCTCGATACTCACTCCTTATAGTCGTGAACTCGAACTGACAAGGATGTCACTTCGAGTGTTCGACCTTAGGAGAACGTATTAAGAAGTGAGAAAGGGGATAATCTTAATCTAATCCAACAGTATTTCCTTTTGGAAATTTCACTTTATATTTCAGCTGCATTTTTTTTGTTGTAGATGGGTCTAATTTAAATGCCCAGGAAACTATACCTGTTGTTTCGTTTAATTTGCCATCGCTCATTTCTTCTTGGGTAATCACTACCTTACTATCTACCGACATAGGAAACTGATCTTCAATAATAATATCAATAGACTGTTGTTTTGCATTTCGTACACTAATATCCCAATCGCGATAAGCAATATTATCGCTACCTATCAACTGATTTCTTTTATAGTCTTTCGATTTTTTACGTTCTACTTTTATACCTTTATCTCTACCCAAAGATATCTCTAAAGTATCTACTAAGTATCTGGTATCAAAAAAAGTATTGCCAATAAAAGTTTCTTCAAAAAATACATTGGCTTGTCCTTCCAGCAAATTATATTGTTCCCAGTCAATTAATTGGGCAGTAATAAATACATCTTTATCCAAACGTGGTGCACAATAAAACTGATATTTTGCATCTGTCTGTATTCTTTGTATTGAAACTTTAATATTTTTTGGGTTGGAGGGTATAGAGTATTTTTCTTCAATAGTATATTCTGTACTAACAATATTTAATGTTTTTGTAGCAACAATTTGTTCTGCTTCAAGTCTTCTGCTCTCTTTACTACTTATTTTATTTACACTATATCTTGCACTTTCTAGTGACTCTGTTTCATACATTGCTTCCTCAGCCATGGCAAAAGCATATACACCATTGGCATCGGTAGCTATCATATCATATTCATCATTAACAGCAAGATCAATAGTAGGTAAAAGTCCGGAATAACCGGTATGAAAAATTGGTGACTGAACTGTCATTAATTGTTTTTCATAATCTGTATTTACAGTTTTGTTTAGTGGAGTATATTTTTTATAAAGTTTTACAGTTAGTTCTTCTTCAGAAAGATTTACAGTTTGTCGGTTATATCCTATTGAATAAACATAAAGATATTTTGCATTATTTGGTAGTACTAATGAGAAACTACCATTAGCATCGGCAGTAGTACCAATACTTGTACCGGAAACCATAACAGTACACCATGGAATTGGTTCGCCAGTTGCCTGATTAAGTATTACTCCTTTTACACGAGTAAACCTTGCATCGGTATATCTATAAAAACTATTTGGCCTTTGTGGCTGAATATAATTATTATTGAGGTACAACCACCATGCTTCAATTTTTGGTTTTTCTGATGATTGTGAAGGGTCGCCAGTTGATAATTTTAATTTAATATTATCCCAGTCTTCACCACTTTCTTGTGTAACATTTGCTTTATACTCTATTATCATAGGTTCTAACACATTCTTTACACGCAAATCATAAGTAGGATACCATCGTGCATTAGGAACAATATAATTTAAAGTAAAATTGCCTTTAACTTCTTTTTTAGCAGAAACTTTTACTACAATCTGATATTCTATACTTTGTTTTGGCGATTTTAATGCTACCAGATGTTGGCTTACTGTTTTATGTTCTTCAAAAAGATCTAGTATTTGACGCGATATTTTTAGTTTTGCGGTTTTTATCTGAGCCAGCTTTAGTCTAACCATCTCCTGTGCTTTTACAATCTGTTCTACAGTAACTCCTTTTGTTGTGGTAGAGATATTTGTTAAATTCATTATTGATTCTTCTTCCGATTTCAAAACCTGAATTTTCACGCTTAGGTCTTCCATCTGTTTCATCAGGCTCTTTTGTTTTGTTTCAAGACCTGCCCACTTTGATTTTTCATTATCTACATCGCTCAGCTTGGGCTGATAATTAACAGACATAATAATAAAATCGCCATCGCCATTTACCTGTATGCTTTCTTTTTTTAGCAGAGATGTAGCATCAGAAATTATTATTTCTGATTCTCCGGCAGGTATAATAACCGACCCGGTTCGATTTACTTGTGCACCACTCTGAAAAACTGTTACCTCAGTAATGCTGGTTTTTAAATCTATTTCTTTTGCACTTATTTTTATTGCAATAAGAATAAACAATATTGTGATAGTTCTCATAATATAATGTTTTTTATTATTCATTTAATCTAAGCCAATAAAAGTTCCCTTAGGATACTTGGCTGTATATTTAAGCTGCATTTTCTTTGTTTCGCTTGGTGTTAGTATATATTGCCATGTAACTATGCCTGTTTTATTATCGAGTTTACCACCACTTTTATCTACATGCTTAACTACAATTTTACTATCGCCAGATATTGGAAACTGATCTTCAATCATAATATCAATGTTTTGTTGTTTGCCATTTCTTACAGTAATATCCCAGGTTCTGTTAGCAATATTGTCATTTCCTAGTAAAGTATGCTTGTTAAAGTCTTTCACTTTTTTGCGTTCTACTTTTACACTTTTATCACGACCTAAAGATATTTCCAGAGTATCAGATAGGTATCGTGTATCTATAAGGGTACTTCCAATAAAAGTTCCTTCGAAAAAAACGCTTGCTTGTCCTTCAAGTAAATTATACTTTTCCCAATCTATCATTTGTGCTGTTAAAAACACATCTTTATCTAAACGTGGAGCACAATAATATTGGTAACTAACATCCGATTGTATTTCTTGAATAGAAACTGTAATATTTTTAGGGTTGGATATGATAGTATATTTCTCGGCTATACTAAATTCGGTGCTAACAATGTTTACAGTAGGAGTAACTGAAATCAATCGTTCGGCTGCTTTCTTTTTATTTGATTCTCCTTTTATACCCGAACTATAATATGCATCTTCATCAGCTTCAGCTCCATCTTTAAAATCCCAACCATAATCAACTTTGTCATATACTGCAACTTCATCTAACCGTACATTGCTCTCAAGCATAAATATTTTCATTTCTTCACGATTAATTGCTAGTGTCTGAGTATTATATCCTATATAACTTACTTTAAGATTTATTGCATTTTCGGGAAGTACAATCTTGAATTTTCCATCCATATCAGTCATTGTTCCAATATTAGTTCCGTCAACCATTATTGCACAATAAGGTAGTGGTTCGCCGGTAGCTTTATCCAACACTGTACCTTTTACTTTTGTGAACTTTGCATCGGTATAACGGTAATAATTTGATTGTTGGTGTGGATTAACATAAGCTTGGTTCAACGCAAGCCACCATGTTTCTATCTTTGGTTTTTGCGACGATTGCGAAGGGTCGCCAGTAGAAAGTGTAAGGTTTACATTATCCCAGTCTTCACCTGTTTGCTGCGATACATTAGCCTTATATTCTATAATCATTGGCTCGGCAATTGTTTTTACACGAAGATCATAGGTAGGAAACCATTTGGCATTAGGTACAATATAAGTTAATGTAAATTCAGCTTTTGTTTGTTTCTTAACCAGTACTTTTACTACAATCTCATAAGAAACTTTCTGTTTAGGAGTTTTTAGCACACTCAATTGCTGAGTAATTTTCTGATGTTCATCATTTAGCTCATACATCTGCCTACTGGCAATAAGTTTCTCACTTTTAATTAGTGCCAATTTTGTTTTCAACATTTCCTGTGCTTTTCCAACCTGTTCCACAGTAATACCTTCGGTTGATGTACTTACCGATTTTAGATTTAGAATTATAAATTCTTCGTTACGAAGCACATCTATCTTTACAGAAAGATCTTCCATTTTCTTTTTTAGCTCTTTTTCTTTAGCCTCAAGTACTTTCCATTTTGTTTTATTTTGTTCTCTATCGCTAAGGTTTACCTGATGATTTACAGAAATTATTGTAAAGTCACCATCTCCCCTTATCTGAATACTTTCTTTTTTAAGAAGAGCGGTGGCATCCCTTATCACTATATTATGCTCTCCTACATAAAGAGTAGCAGACCCTATACGTTTAACCTGGGCTCCGGTCTGAAAAACTGTTACATCAGTAATCTTTGTTTTAAGTTCTATCTCTTTTCCCTGAACAGTTAGTGCAAGAAAAAGTAAAAAAGGCAATATAAATTTCATATCTATAAATATTATAAAATAATTAGTTTTTTGCTAAAATTAAGGTTCTCAAAGATACAAATATTACGCCATAAATTATATAAAGAAATGTAATATTGTAGTTATAATTTTTTTTCATTGCAAGTAGCTAGATTGGGGCAATCTGTTTAAATTTAATCTATTTTAGATTACTCACAATATATTAACTTTTATTGTGTTCGTGATTCCGCTTCGCTTAGTTTACGATTTTAAATTTTTGTCTTTTGACTTTGTATCATGTCTGTTCTCGATACTCACTCCTTATAGTCGTGAACTCGAACTGACAGGAGGTTTTATGGTTGTTTTTGCATATTTCGCAAATAATAGGACAAAAAAACGAAATAAGGGCATATGTTTGACCACCTATGGCATTTGTTTGACTGTCGATAACGAAAAATTGAGTGTCGATAGGATTATTCTATTAATACAAACGCAGCCCAAAAGTATGGGTCGTACTTTGCTCGCATTTCTTTTTGTGTTTGGTTAAATGCTTGTTTAATCACGCAAGAGGCTGACGAGTTATCTTTTAGTTTTAGGAGTTTTTTATAGAAAGTTGTCATAAACTCTTCGGTTTCTTTGTCGGGTACTTGCCATAGGCTCATAATTAGGTATTGTACTCCTGCCATTTTAAAGGCTCTTTGTAATCCGTAAACTCCTTCGCTGCCTTTTATGTCGCCTAGTCCTGTTTCGCATGCCGACATAACGGTTAGCTTTGTATTTTGCAGATTCATATTTGATACTTCGTAAGCTGTAAGTACTCCATCTTCTCCTTTAATATTTGTTTTGCTCCACACATCGTTGGCTCTTGCCAATACTAATCCAGAACGCATTAATGGGTTTTTATTTTCTACAAATGTGCTTACTCCAATACCTGCTCCTCTAAACGAAACATTGCCCGATTCTGTAATCTTTTCTTTTTCTTCAATTTCAGGATCACTATAAAAGAATCCATGGGTAGCAATATGTAATATCTGTGGGGAATCTTCATTATCGATATTCTTAAAATTTTCTTCGCTTGCAAGCAATCCAAAATTATCATCTGTTTTTATATCATAATCATTAAAAATAGAAGTTATTTTCTCAGCTTCCGATTTTGTTCCTTTTAAATACTTCCATACTTCTACTTCTGTACTGTCGGTGCTATATTGTGCTCCGCCAAAAATTGAGACAGTAAGATCTTTATCAATAAAATTTTCATTCTTCTTTTCTAATATTTTCATGGTAGAGCTTAACATGTTTATGTTGTACAGGTCTGATAAATACTTATTGTTGTTTGTTGCTATTGATGCAAATGATACTTTGTGTAATAAGCCTGCCGAAGAAATATAAACTGTAGAAGCCTCACCCCAGCCTTCTCCAAAGGATAGGGAGTTTAAAACGGAGTCAATGGGTTGCCAAATTATGTTATATAATTTTGTGTTTTTAGAATTGTTGTTGCCATATATCGATTTTACATACTCAAGATTATTGCTACTGTGTTTTCCTATAAATTCTTCTAAGTCTTTTGCCTCAAAAAGCTTTATTATTTTAGGATTTTTAAATTCTCTTGTAATTATTATTGCACAATAGATATCTTCATAAGTATTGTCCATTTTTAAATTATTAAAATGCATAAACTCAATTGCTGCTTCGTTCTCTTCTAAGTCTTTTTGTATATCTGTCCATTTTGAATTATTAATATTAAGTTCGTTTTTAAAACTATAGGAGTTTTCTACTAATTCTTTTTCCAACACATTAGCCTTTTCTTCTAATTCTTCAATGCTTACATACCTTTCGTCATTTGCAATAGAATACAATTTTGATAATTGCTGTTTTATTCCAATCCAATTATTATAAGTTTGAATTAAATCTTGTTTTTTTGAACTTAGTATACTGTTCTTCATCCCATTTGAAGATTTCAACAACATACCTTTATTTAATAGTTCGTTATTATAAACCACTTGCTTTAGCTTGTCTGATTTGTTGTTTTTTAAAGCAAATGCTTTAATCCTATCATTATATAATTGAATAGAATTAAGATACTTCTCTCTTTCTATTTCAGATAAAAACGAGAAGTTCTTTTTTAAAAGAGCATATTGAATTTCATTACTTTTTATATAATACTCTTCTGCTTTATCAAAATTGTTTTTTGTTTCATAAATATAGGCTAGCATGGAAGCTACATCGGCAAAAGATGAATTCATTTCTCCAAACTTGTTTTTATAGATTTCCATAGCCAACAAAGCATACTTTTCTGCTTTATTATACATAAAGCCACCCCAATATAATTTAGATAGGTTATTGTACGATACTGCCAACTTCTGGCTGGTTTCTCCAAAATGTTTCTTTTCTATTTCTATTGCACGCAAATATAAGTTTTCTGCCTTGGGGAAATTGTCGGTGTATCTATAGAGTTCTGCAAGATTATTAAGGTTTGTAGCATAATGGGGGTGATCTATTCCTATTATTGCACTATCTATTTTTAATGATTGATAGAAATACTTTTTTGCTTTTTCGGCATATTCGGGTTTTTGCGTATCCATATACTCTGCAAGGTATAATGCCCCAACATTATTCAATATGTTTGAATATTCAGTATGGTTTTCGCCATATATTTTTCTTTTCTTTTCCAGAGCTTCTAAATAAAGTTTCTCCGATTTTTCGTAATTCGCAATTTCATAATAAAACATTCCCAAGTTATTAAGATTTGCAGCATAATCGGGATGCTCTTCCCCATAATTATCTTTAATTAATTTATTAGACCTAAGTAAATACTTTTCGGCTGTTTTATAATCATCTTTTACTATGTATAAATTAGCCAAATTGGATAAAACATAAGCGTTATTTGGATGATCTTTTCCGTATGCTTCATTTAAAATCTTTAGTGAGTTCTTTAATAGATTTTCTGCCTTTTCAATTTCTCCTGATTCTGAATATGTTTGTCCTAAATTATTAAGAATAGTTGAATACTCAGGGTGCATATCTCCATAAGTCTTTTTAAATATCTTTAGGGATATTATATAATATTCTATAGCTTTTTGATGATTACCCATTGTTGAATATAAATTGGCAAGACTGCCCAATACATTAGCATAACTGACATGCTCCTCTCCAACTGTTTTCTTATGAATTGCAAGTGCCTTTTGCAAATACTCTTTGGCAAGAATATAATCTCCGGTAATAGACAAGAGATTAGAATAATTCATATAAGTTGTTGCCAGTTCGGGATGTTCTTCTCCTTGTGTTGCAATTTTTAATTTTATAACATTCTTAAAAATTGAGACAGCTTTTTCATATTGTCCGATATCGGTAGTGTGAGTTGCATAATTATTTAGCGTGTTAATGTATCCGGCATACTTTTCTCCATACATTTCCTTTTGTTCGGCAAGACTTTTTATAAACAATGAATCGGCTAATTTTATTTTGCCGTTCTCGCTATAAAAAGCTGCAAGATTGCTTAATGCTGTAGTATAATTTATTTTATTCTCATCATCTATTTTATCATATATCTCAATTGCTTCTTTGTAATATTTTTCTGCTTCTTTATATTTCCCGGTTCTATCGTATAAAACGGCCAAATTCATAATAGATAAAGCATAGAAATTGCTTTCTTTTTTATAAACTTTCTCCTTTAATTTTAATGACTTAAGATGATAGTTCTCTGACATAGAAAAATCGTTTAGCTTTTCGTAAGCAACAGCCAAATTATTTAATGCCGTAGCGTAATCTGCACTCTTCTTTCCATAAAACTTCCCTGCTAATTCTAAATTCTCATTAAATATCTTTTGACACTTTTCGTATTTTGCAGCCAATAAATAAAACTCTCCCAAACTATTTAAAGTTGCTAAATATTCATTACTTACTTTTCCGTGTTCTTTCTCCATTAATTCTAATGCTCCTATAAAGAAAGGTTCCGACTTATCGTAATTTCCCGTAGATGTATAAAAGCTTGAAACATAATTTATCATTTGATAATACATTGTATCTGTTTCCTGATACAGACTTTTAACTATATCAAATGTAGATTCATATTTTTCTTCTGCCTTTTTATATACTCCTGCCTGATAATAGATATTTGCCTGCCATAAAGAAATATTAATATAGCTGTCATTTTCTTTTCCATATATTCTTTCAATACTTTTGGCTACCTCATTCATTAATGGTTCTGCTTTACTATACTCAGATATATAAGTGTAATAAACTGCTAAATTATAAGTTGCTGTTATATAATTTGGATGATCAATTCCTTGTACCTTTTTTCTGATATCGCGTTCTTTTTCATTGGCTTCAATAGCTTTGTAGTAATCTTGCGTGTAGTAATAGCAATATTCAAGATAATACAATGTGTTTGCGTAGTTTGTATCCTCTACTACTATTTCTTCTAATGTTTGGTTTGCCAGTTTAATAGCCTCTGTAAAATCTTGTGCTTGAAATTTAATTAGAAATTCGTTGTAGCTTGTTTGCCACTTCTGGGCATGCAATATTGATGAGTTGTGTATCAATATTAATGATAATAAAAAAATGAATAGTTTTATTCCTTTCATTATTATTTATTTTAATAGTATAAATTCCTATTTTTAAAATCTGAATCCATTAAAGATGAGTAAAATTAGCATTAATATCAACAGTACTAATATCATCGTAAATAGTATATTGAAAAGTCATTGTTGTAAAATCGCTTGATGAAACACCAAAGCCTTCAACAGAAACTGTAGTGGCACCAATAAATTGAGTTTCAATTCTAAAAGTGTCATTCTCCAATTTCATATAGATCTTTTCTTCGTAACCTTTATTATAGAAATTATAAATTGCATATTGTGTTTCATCACTGCTGCTTTTTTCAATATCAACAGTATAAACTTTTGAATTTAAAGAACCAAGTTCTTCGCATCTCCAGGAACCTGTTATAGATGTATAATCCTTATTTTTATCTTTACAGGAAAAAATAAACAAAATAAGAAAGATGAAATATATTTTATTGTACCTGTTCACAGTTTGAGATTATTTTATTCTTGCTCCACACCATTAATATATGTCTTCTTTTCAACACACTCTCCATCTTTATCAAAACCAGATGCTAAACCATCTCTAACACCATTTTTAAAATTAATTATGGTCATTATTTCGCCAGTATCATAATATGTTTTCCATTCTCCATCTTTATTGTCTTCGATATAACTACCCTCATTTTTTAATTTTCCGTTATCATAATACATTTTCCAAACACCTGTGGCTAAATTGTTATTGTATTCCCCTATTTGTTTTTCTTTTCCATTAGGGTGATATATTTTCCAAACCCCATCTAATTTTTCATCTTTATATTCTCCATAAGAGTGTAGTGTTCCATCGTCATGATAACTTTTCCACATACCTGTTCTAACATTATTTTCACACAATCCCTGCTCCAAAATTTGTTGTTCTTTTCTTTTTGTCGAATCAGCAAGGGCATAATAATAAATGTAGTTACCTTCTATTTTATTATCAATATACTTACATTTCAGCATTAAAGAACCATTAGGATAATATCCTGTAAAATCTCCATTTAACAGACCTTTTTTATAATAACATTTATTACTTACAGCTCCATCGGAATAATCTTTGTAGTAACTAATAAATAAGCTATCATACAAACCTTGCTTTTTATAACTTTTTTCTTTTATGTTCCCATTTTCATAAAATTCTTTACAATATCCATTTTCTCTGCCGTTTTGAATGTTTTTTATAAACTGCATGTTTCCATTTTCATAATATGTTTTAGCAATACCATGAATTGCATTCATATAATAGTTTGATTCTTCCATTAATTGTTCATTTTCATAGAACAACTTTACGGTTCCATGAATAAGATCATCTTTGTAGTTTATAATTTGCTTAATATTACCTTCTTCATAAAATATTTTAGTAGTACCTTCCAGTTTATTGTTTTTATAAATTAAAATTTGCTTTATATTTCCTCTGTAATAGTAGTCGTTCCAGATACTATCAAGTTTCCCGTTTATATATATTCCTTCCTGCCAAAGCTTTCCATTATCATGATAAATTTGATATAAGCCATGCTTAACAGCTTTGCCATTAATTTCAATTACCTGATATTTTTCACGTATATTTTCTTTATTATCATCATGCCAGGTAGTAATTGTTTGTTGGCAGATAAGATTACCCGTAATTATTAACAAAATGGATAAAATAAGACTATGCTTTAATGCTAAAGTCATTTTATGGAATTTTATTGTTCAATAATCATCTGAACACCTTCTATCGCTTTTCTGTGACCATAATCCATTATTACGGCAATTGCATATTTCCCGGGTTCTAAATTTATAGGTAAGGTAACTGTGATGATTCTATTATGTCCGGGATAAACAGTAAACTTCTTTCGTTTAAATTTTTGTTCTTTTGCTGTAATTATGTTTGCAACCGAAAGTGAAATTTTAGCATCAATTACTTTATCTCCATCGTTTATTAGTTTTGCTTCAAACTTTCTAAAATCGTCACCTTCTTTTGTAATTTCCTTTAAATCTTCAATTTTTCCGGAATAATTATTATTAGACTTTGGTGATTGTTTAACTAAAACAACTATTCTGGGAACAACAATAATTCCTGTAGCCATATCTTTATCAGCATCAATAGCCGTTTTTTCTTTTGCAACCTGCACATGGATCATGCCCCATTTTGTTCCTCCTTGTGCTTTGGGCACTGTCATAATAACATCAATTTGTTTTGATTCATTTGGATTTAATTCCATAAAAGAAGGATTTACAGTTAGCCAGTTTGCACAAGACCTGTCTGTTGTTCCTACAGGCATAGATTTTTTTGCGCCATTTTCATCAATTATATAATCAGATAACTTTAACTCAAACTTTTGTTTAATGTTTGCATAATTTTTAACAGTAAGTTTTGTGGTTTGAACTGTACCAGATTCTGCTTTGAAATTAATAAGCACTGGTGCTACTTCAAAATCCTGTGGCATAGCAAATAATGAAAACAATACAAGAACGAAAATAATTAAAATTTTAGCCATATTTCTTTGTTGAAAAATTCAAAAACAATCTCAATTTCAATGTAAAAATAATAAAATATATTTGAATAATAAAAATATTTTTATTAATTTTGTAACATATATAAAATTTAACCGTATTAAATAAAACAAACTTTAAAATTTTTAAATCATGAAAAAATTATTATTAATTCCTGTGGCTTTATTAATTTTTCAAATTAGTTTTGGACAGGCAGTAAGAGACAGGAATGTTATTCCTGTTGCAGTAAACCTTAATCAGGTATTAAGGATGACAATTTCTAATGGTGGAAACATTGAATTTACTTTCAACACCATAGATCAGTACAAATTAGGTATTTCTGGAGATCAGGCAACATCTGCTTCTGCCGGAGTAGCAGCTTCCGATCCTATGTATGTAACAGATTTCGTTGTAGCATCGTCTACACGTTGGAATATTACTTATGGAGCAGAACAAGCTACTTTTATTGGAACTGATAATCCTGCTAACACCCTGTTGCTTGACAACGTTGGCTTTAGCATAGTAAACAATGGTGTTCACGTATTTGAAACAGGTGGTGCTCAGGGAACTACTGCTGCGGAAGAACTTTGGAGTGCTCCAACGGCCTCTGCAACTGAAGTTGCTGCTTTACAGCAATATCCTGTAGTTATCATTGAAGACAATAATTCTGCTACTCAGGCAAATGCAGGTGATGAAACTGATAATTCATTTCAATTTGTATGGAGATGTGGTACAATTGAGGGTGTAACAACGCCAATGAATGCTCAGAATTTAATTGACCAACAACCTTCTCCTACTCCTGACCGTTATGTTATTAACGTATTATTTGATTTATCAATTGATAATTAATAGTTAATTATTTTACTATTAAAAAAAGTGCAAAAAGTACTGTAATTTTTGCACTTTTTTTATAAAAATATATATCAAGTAAAATAAATAACGTCAATGAATTGGTTATTAAAATCAATATTAATAATATATTGTTTATTCCTATGGAATAATTCATCTTGTCAATTCAATTCTGCAAGATTATCAGTAATTTATGGTGGTAATTTGCCTTTTAACTTTAATTCTATAGATGATTATAAGAGTGGGATACAAATTAACAATGGTACTATTTTGGGTATAACTATGGTTGATAATAATGTGCCTGGTGCAACACTTGAAGGTTTTACTTTAAGATTTAGGTCGTTTAACGCTCAGGCAAATATTGAAGGAGATGTATTTAATCTGCCATTAAATTCAATACAGGTTGAAGCTACTAATAATATTGGTCTTCCTCCTGCTGCGACTACTATTTATACAGGATTACAAGACCTTACAATAGCTTGGATTGACCTTGTGCAATATACTCAAAACCCTGTAACACCACCGGATTTTAATAACCTTGACTGGGCAAATCATCAAGTAAATATTTCTTATGAATGTGGTATCGCAAATGGTACACTTTTAGGATATCCCGGAGATTATTATACTGTAGAAATTGAATTAGAATTAATACCAACAGGTCCGGGATTTTGAGTTTTAATATACTATTTATGTTAACAAATGAAATTTTTTAAAAAATCATTATACATATTAGTATTTATGTCCTTTGCTTTAATAAGTAATTATTTATTAGGACAAGGGATGAGTATCGACTCCTTACCTCAAGATGTTGAACTACATTTTATTAAAGAAAAAATACACCAATCGCCGGATTCACTTTACTTCAATGTTTTAAGAATTGACAATAAAACAACAGGAGCTATTACAGGAAATCTGAAAATTATTATACCTGAATTTTTCAAACTAATTGCAATTCCCACCGAAAGTCATACAATACCCGCTGGTGAGAGTATTTATATTCCACTTAGGATATCAATCCCCCGTGATGTAATAGGAAACCAAACCTATATTATAAATGCAGATTTTAAATACAAAGAAAAAAATTATTCCGAAAACAATTACATAAGTATTCCTGCCAAAAGAGGGTGGGATATGTTTATAGATAATAAAAACATATTTTTTAATGAATTTAAGCAAACTGTTAACTTAAAAATAAAACTTAAAAACAGAGGAAATACCAATGAAATAATTAAGCTTGAATTTAAAATTGGCAAACTATTGGAAATAATGGAGTTTGACAACATCAAGAACTTCACATATATAGATATCCCTGCAAATACTGACTCAACTATAATTTACAAAGTAAAATATAATAGTAAACTAGGTTCAAATGAAGAACGTATTTTAAATCAAATATGGAAAGAATCAGCAATTCAGGTAAAAAGTTCAACAAACTTTTATCAAAGAACGGATAAGGCGTATTTTAACCGACTAGAAAGCAGCTATGAAAACATTAAAGACCAACGTTCTACACCTTTAAATATTGATGTGCAATTTTTGAATTTACTTTCAAATTCTCCTGCCAGATTTAATACTACTGTTTTTGGGCTTATCTTGCTCCCCCAACAAAGAGAAATCTCATATCAGTTTACAGGTAGAAATTTCATGTTTACATCATTTAATGACCAAAACATTACTTTGGCAAGAAACACATATTTTAATGTAAGGTACATTGATAAAGACAAAACAATTGAAATTGGCGATAATATGGGCGGCAACTCACTACATGGAATCCCGGGCAGAGGTATAAAAGCACATTACACATTGGATAAAAATAATTCATTTTCACTTTTGGCTACTCAAGGTCGCTTTAATCCTGATTATGGAGCTTCAATTCATTATTATAGAAAGCTTAATAATAGTTTATCTTTAAATACCGGATTAACTTACGAAGATAATAATGCAATAGATTACAATGCTTTTTCATATTTATTAGGTGGAAGTTATTCATTTTTAAAACATCACACAGTTGGATTAACCCTAATGGCAACTCAAACAAAATTTATAAGTCTTAATGATTACAGTTGGGCAAATGCTAATGATACAACAACTATAGGATATGCTTACAGTGCTTTTTATGCTTTAAATTTTAAAGATATCAGATTTAGAATCACTAATGTCAGCACAATTTATAATTATATTAGAAACAGTAATGTTTCCAGATGGGGTGCTTATGGTGATTATAAAATCAACGAAAATATGAATGTTAATCTTGTTTTTGACAGATATAAAATGTTTCAAACAAGATATCCACTTAAATTTTATCAAAGTCCAAGTTATAACATAAATCAAGTTGGAAGAGCAACTTTCGGATATTCGAGAAACAGGAATACATATTATCAGATTGGTCCTATTTTTAATTCAATATTGCAAAACAAATATAACTCAAATACAGGTTTTACCAGCAATTTTATTAATAACAACTATGGGCTGTATGGCTCTACAAGATTTAAATTATCTAATGAAAAATCTATTACTCCTTATGCAATATTTGGGTTGTTAAATGCTTCTTATACTTCTGATGACACTTTAATTGAACCAATTACATTACGATTTGAAAAAAATATCAGAGTTGGTATTAATTATTACAGCAAATACTGGAGACTTACTGTATTTTATTTAAATGGTCCGATGAACATTTCAATGCAGCAATTAATGTACGAAGGAGAAATGATTAATTCTGAGTCGATACAGGTAAGACCACAGTTTGAGAAGTATTTCAATAACAGGACTATTAAATTTAGTGCTTATGCAAATTATATTTACAGAATGCCATCGGGCAGAGAAAATATTAATTTGAATACAAGTCTTCATTTTTTCCTGAAAAAAGGATGGACATTTTATTTATCTAATAATATTTATTCAATTACTCGCGACGACGAAAAATACGGCAGAATTACTAATCGTATTTTCAATTTGTTTGTTGGTGTTAGAAAATCGTTTGATATACCACAACCACGATTAAAATATTATGACCTTGACCTTGTATTTTTTCACGATATAAACGGCAATAAGATTAAAGATGAAAACGAGCCTCCTATTCCCAACATCATGCTCACATTACAGCGTGACAGAAATATTGAGCAAATTAAAACAAACTTTATTGAAAAAAGCCTTATTTCAAACCCTGATGGAGTTATCACATATAAAAACTTACCCGAAGGAAAATATATTATTAACTTGTTACCTCTTGAAAACCTCAAAGACCTTTACATCTTAAACGGAGATGTTCAGGAAATTGATGTTAGTGAGGATAAAACCCGAATGATACCTTTAGTTGAAAGTTTTAAAATCCAAGGAAAAATAGTGATTAACCGCGATGAAAACAGTAGTGAGGGCAAGGTTGACATTGAAGGGATAAGAGTAACTGCTGTTTCTCCCGATGGAGATACTTATGCAGTATTAAGTGATAAATTCGGATATTTTATTTTAAGCATTCCACAAGCAGGAATATATAGTGTTAAAATTAACAATGTACTGGATGAACATTACATATTAGAAAAAGATGAATATGAAGTTAATTTCAATGGAGTTAAAAGTATTATAATAGATTTTATATTCAACGAAAAGAAAAGAGAAATTAATTTTAACGGGAACAATTTATACGATTTTGAATCAATTGATAATAATAATACTGAATAACACTGATTAAGACACCTTACATTCGTTAAGATTAAATCCTTTCAAAAAATCACTAATTTCCATTCGTTTTTTTCCCTGCAATTGAATATCTTTAATACTTATTAACCCTCCGTTTGCGGTAATATATAAATAGTTTTTATGGTCAGTAATTATTTCTCCATAAATAGAATTATGGTCACCATCAATTTTTTCAGATTCAAAAATTCTAATTACCAAGCTCTTATTATTGTTGTTGTTGTTTATAATTTCTGTCCAAGCAACAGGATAAGGACTTAATCCTCTAATTAAATTATGAATATCTGTAATATCATTACTCCAATCAATTTTACAATCCGGTTTAAATATTTTAGGAGCTTTTTTTATCTCGTCAATTTCTGCAATAATTTTTTCCTGTTTAATATTCTTATTTGATCCATTAATAATTGAATCAACTGTTTTCGCTAATAATTGTGCTCCTTTTTCCATTAATATATCATGCAATTCTCCTGCATTCATATTGTTTGTAATTGAAATATTCTCCTGTAAAATAATATCTCCTGTATCAATTTCTTTTTCAATAAAAAATGTAGTGATTCCTGTTTCTTTTTCTCCATTAATTATAGCCCAATTTATAGGGGCAGCACCTCTGTATTGTGGCAATAATGATGCATGAAGATTAATTGTTCCCTTTTTTGGCATTTGCCAAATAATATCAGGCAACATTCTAAATGCAACAACAATAATAAGGTCAGGTTCTAATAATTGTAATTCTTTTATAAATTCTTCCGATTTTAAATTCTGTGGTTGAAGAACATTCAAATTATTTTCAAGGGCATATCTTTTAACAGAAGATTCCTGAATTTTTTGTCCTCTACCGGCAGGCTTGTCTGTTGAAGTAACTACACCTACAATATTAAAATTACTTTCATATAATTTTTTTAAGGAAGCAACTGCAAAATCAGGAGTCCCCATAAAAGCTATTTTAAAGTTTTTTTTGTTCATCAATCAATATGAAAATAAGTTTCTAATGTCAATCCAAAATTAATTTTATAATCTGTAAATCTATGGCTTTTTTATTTCTTCACCCAGCTAGTATCAAAAATTATAGCCGAACAAAGTTAATGTTTAAAAGCAAGTTATAACATTTTTTTAATAATTTTTATTTGCAAATTGATTATTATATATTTGCAGACTGAAATTTTTAATATTTTTATGAATATGGAAAATAAATCAATTTTAAATGGTGGTGAATTTTTAGTAAAAGAAATTGCTGCACAAGACATCTTTATATCAGAGGAATTTGATGAAGAACAAATAATGATAAAAGAAACCTGTAATGATTTTATCGAAACTTCAATAACTCCAAATCTTGACAGAATTGATGAACAAGAAGACGGATTAATGCTAAGCATGCTTAATCAAGCAGGAGAATTAGGTCTTTTAGGGGTTGCTATTCCTGAGAAATACGATGGTTTTGGACAAAATTTTAATACATCAATGATAGTATCCGATTATATCGGTTCAGGACATGGTTTTGGGGTAGCATTTACTGCACATACAGGAATTGGTACGCTTCCTCTTTTATATTATGGAAACGATGAACAAAAAGAAAAATATTTACCAAAATTAGCAGTTGGCGAAATGGCTGCCGCATATTGCCTTACCGAACCAAATGCAGGTTCGGATGCAAACGCAGGAACAACAAAAGCAATTCTATCAGACGATGGAAAACATTATATTATTAATGGTCAGAAAATGTGGATAACAAACGGTGGATTTGCAAATCTATTAACCGTTTTTGCAAAAATAGAAAACGACCGTGTGCTTAGCGCATTTCTTATTGAAAGCAATTGGGAAGGCGTTTCTCTTAATCCTGAAGAAAAGAAAATGGGGATAAAAGGTTCTTCTACACGACAAATATTTTTTAATGATGTAAAAGTTCCTGTAGAAAACCTGCTTGGAAAACGTGGACTTGGATTTAGAATTGCTTTAAACATATTGCACGTAGGAAGAGTAAAACTCGGCGCAAATGTATTGGGTGGTGGAAGAATGACAATGAAACACTCTATTAATTATGCAAATGAAAGAAAGCAATTTGGTAAATTTATTTCAGAATTTGGTGCTATAAAATTCAAATTGGCACAACAAGCAATTAAGCAATACACTACCGAATCAGCAGTTTATCGTTGTAGTGGTGATATAAATTCTGTTGCGGAACAAAATATTGCTAAAGGGATGGATAAGGGTCAGGCTGAAATTGATGCTATTTCAAAATATTCAATAGAGGCTGCAATTTTAAAAGTTTATGGTTCTGAAGCATTAGACTATATAACAGATGAAGCAGTTCAGATATTTGGAGGCATGGGATATTCTTCAGAATCGCCGGTTGACCGTTGCTACAGAGATTCCAGAATTAACAGAATATTTGAAGGCACAAATGAAATTAACAGACTTGTAATTATTGATACTATTTTAAAATTTATTAAACGCGGCGATTTTGACCTGTTTGGAATTGGTGAAAAATTAATTACCGATATAAATAATATTAAATACGAAAAACAAACAGGCAATTATTACGAAGCTCTTAATTATCATGTTAAAAATCTTAAAAAAGCAATTATTATAACTTTAACATCTGCACAAAATAAATTGCAAAAATTATTTGCTACCGAACAGGAAATAATGATGAATATTTCTGATATGATAATTAATTTATACATGTTGGAATCAACACTTTTGCGAGTTCAAAAATTAGAATCAATAAATGGAGAAGAATCTGTAAAATACCAAAAAGATATTCTGAATGTATTTTTATATGATGCTTCAAATGAAATTTATAAAGCAGGAATTGATGCAGTTAATTCTTTTAATGGCGAAGAAAACCTAATACATGCAATAAATGAATTAACAATAAGCACAATGTTTAATGTTAAAGATGCAAGAAGAAGATTAGCGGATAAAATGATTGAGGAAAATAAATATTGTTTTTAACGAATTTTGGGCATTTATTGATAATTAAACCCGATACAATCATTACATAGGATCGACATTTACCACAATCTGCACCGATTTAAATCGGATATCAGTTTTAATATTGTTAATGGCATTGTACAATAATATTTTTGCTTTTTGATGCGATATTTTCTTTTCAATTTTAATTAATATACTTTTTAAATACAGATTTTGTATTCTGCCAATTAAAGGAATTTCGGGTCCTAAAACTCTGTTGCCAAACATTTGCTTAAGCTCAACTGTAAGTATTTTTGAAGCATGGTTAAGAATACTGCTGTTTTTATGTTTAAGTGTAATATTTAATAGGCGGTAAAAGGGAGGATATTTAAAACATTTTCTTTCTTCAAGCTGCTGTTTATACATATTTTGATAATTGTTTTCCTGTACATCAACAATAATTTGATGAGTAATATCTGAACTTTGTATTATTACTTTCCCTTGCTTATACTTTCTACCTGCTCTGCCGCTAACCTGTGTCATTAATTGAAAACTACGTTCAAACGATCTGAAATCGGGAAAATGCAACATATTGTCGGCATTTAAAATTCCAACTACACTTACATTATCAAAATTTAATCCTTTAGAAAGCATTTGTGTTCCAATAAGAATATCAACAGCCTTAACTTCGAAATCGCCAATAATACGCTGGTAAGCAGTTTTAGTTCTTGTTGTATCAAGGTCTAACCTTGCAACTTTACAATTGGGGAATATTGCAGATATCTCATCTTCTATTTGCTCTGTACCAAATCCCATTGTTCGCATTGATGGCATACCACAAGCTTCGCAATTTTTTGGCAAACTTGTAGAGTATCCGCAATAATGACAAACCAATCTGTTAATTCCTTTATGATATGTAAGGCTAACATCACAATTGCTGCATTTAGGCACCCATCCGCAAACATTGCATATTAAATAACTTGAAAACCCCCGCCTGTTTTGAAACAAAATTATTTGTTCGCCATTACATAGTGCTTCATCAATATATTCGAGCATAATTGGAGTAAAAATACCCCGCATTTTTTTCTTACGTTTGGCTTCACTAACATCTGAAAGAATAATTTCAGGCAGATCAATATCTTTATATCTCTGTGTGAGTTTTACAAGTCCGTAACGATTGTTTGTGGCATTATAATATGTTTCAATTGCAGGAGTAGCTGTACCAAGCAAAACTTTTGCCCCATGTTCTTTTGCAAGCATAATTGAAGCATCGCGTGCATTATACCTTGGGGCAGGATTATATTGTTTGTATGTGTTTTCGTGTTCTTCGTCAACAATTATTAATCCCAAATTGCTATAAGGAAGAAAAATGGAAGAGCGTACTCCAAGTATTACCTGATAGTCTTTTTTTTGCCTTACATTTTGCCATGTTTCAACTCTTTCGGCATCACTAAATTTTGAGTGATATATTCCAATTTTATTCCCAAAAACTTTTTTCAGTCTGTTTATGATTTGTGCCGTTAAAGCAATTTCGGGAAGCAAATAAAGAACCTGTTTACCGCTTTTAATAATTTCCGATATCAGATGAATATATATTTCAGTTTTTCCACTCGATGTAACACCATATAACAATGTAACATCATAATCGTTAAAACTTTGTTTTATTTCCCTTAGTGCCTTTTCTTGATATGTATTTAGTTTGTTAATAGAGCTTGTTTTTTCTACAGAACCAGTTAATCGGACAACTTCAGATTCATGTTCTTCTATAATACCTTTTTTCAAAAGTGTTGTTAAAATATTTGTGGAAACACCTGCTTTGGTTAGTAAAGTCTTTTTTGCAACTTCTTTTTTATTATCACTAAAGAAATCTGATAATTGCAAATAGTAAAGAAGTATTTTTAATTGTTTGGGAGCTTTTTCAAGTTCGCTTAATGTTTTGTCTAAAATTATTTTATTTTGGCACTTTTTACTTAGCGATATATACTTTTCTGTTTTTGGTTTGTAGCTTTCTTTAAGTCTTTCTAAAACTACAATTGCTTTTTTATCCAACAGCGATTTTATAATGTTAATGGCATTTTGTTGATCAAACAAATTATTTATCTCTTTTACTGTTAAGGTATTTTTATTTGTAAGAACATTAAAGACTATTGTCTCATTTTTGTTAAGTTTTGATGTATCGGTAAAATTATTATCAATTAATATTTTGGCTTCGCTTTCTAATTTCAAGCCCGATGGCAAAGCAGCTTTATAAACTTCGCCCAGCGAACACATATAGTAATTAGCTATCCATTCCCAAAATTTAAATTGCTTTTCACTTATTATTGCGTCAGTATCCAGTATTGATGTAATTTCTTTTACTGCATACTTTTCAGGCTTATTTTTATGAATTTCTTTTACTATTGCTGTATAGAATTTTTTTGCTCCAAACTGAACTACAACCCTCATTCCCGGTTGCAACTTATTGATATGCTCATTTGAAATACTATATGTAAATAATTTTGGTAAAGGCAGAGGGAGTATTACATCAGCATATAATAAATTGTAAGGCATATTTTATACGTTCAATATTTCTATTATTTTAAGCATCTGCTTATTGATTGTTTTATGATGTTTTGTGGTTTTTGCAAAAGATATGTTTACAATTTCCTTATCAACATAACCAATCATTACGCTTTTTTGATCTTCAAGTAATGCATCAATAGCGCCAATGCCAAGAATACTGGCAAGATAACGGTCGAAAGAAGTAGGTGAACCACCGCGTTGTATGTGTCCTAAAATTGTAACTCTTACATCATAGTTTTTAAACTCTTTTCTAACTTTTTTTGCAATTTCAAAAGCACCTCCTGAATCGTCTCCTTCAGCAACAAGAACAATATTACTTGATTTTTTTCTTTCAGCATCTTTTCCAAGATACTTTCTCAAAGTATCAAGATGTGTAGGGACTTCAGGGATTAATACCGCTTCAGCACCACAAGTAACCCCGCTTCGCAAAGCCATAAAACCTACATCTTTTCCCATTACCTCAATAAAGAACAAGCGATTATGCGAGCTGGCAGTATCTCTTATTTTATCAACAGCATCAACAATAGTGTTAAGTGCGGTATCATATCCTATTGTCATATCTGTACCATATAAATCATTATCAATGGTTCCTGGTAAGCCAACAAATGGAATATCATATTCATCAGAAAAGGTTTTAGCTCCTTTAAATGTTCCATCACCACCAATAACAACAACAGCCTCAATGCCATTTTTAATTAATTGATTGTATGCCTTTTTCCTTCCGGACTTTGTTTTAAATTCCTCGCAACGTGCTGATTTGAGCATGGTTCCTCCACGCTGTATTATATTGGATACATCTGTAGATTTCAATTCTCTAATATCGCCATTTATCATACCTTCATATCCCTCATAAATTCCAAATATGCGTATTTCATTATAAATTGCTGCGCGTACAATAGCTCTTATTGCAGCATTCATTCCCGGAGAATCTCCTCCTGATGTTAATACTCCTATTTTTTTAAATTTTGGCATTTTATTGAACTGTTTTATTTTAATTACATGCTCAAATTTACAAAAAATAATTATAAGCACTAATAAATTTTATGTTGATATGGATTTCAGAGAAAGTCAATAACTCCCTATTCAGTAGCCCCGTCCTTTAGGGCGGGGTATAGATTTAAGCGGCACCCACCTCTGCGAAATTTTGAAAATTTTATAAAATAAAATTTTCAAAATTTCGCAGAGAACATCGTGCCTTTATCCTTGTCCCCGCCCTAAAGGACGGGGCTACTGACTTTTTCATTTTGCTTAAATTTCTGAAATCAGTTTAAACTTACGTAAATTTTTATACTGATATGGATTGAAAATATAATTACTTAAATATCTCTAATTCTAATTTTTTAGCAATTTTTGATCTTGAGTATTAGCAGGAATGAGAATTTTTTGGAAATTACTAATAATATCAGAATATTTATAACTAAAATTTCTCTTTGCCCAATCAATTAGTTTTGTAAAATCGGTTTTACTTAGCCATTTTACTGATTTTTTTAATTCTTTGCTGAAAAGCTCTTTGCTAAAACTCACTTTTTTCAGAATCTTTTTTTGATATTCAAGCATATTCATAATAACATCTCCCAATTAAAATAATGTTTATTATTAAAACTTCATTAACGAGGATTTATTATCAAATTAAATGCCTTAAAGTTTAATTTTTTTCACAAAAACAGTATTCCTCTTACTTTTTGACAATTAAGATTTAGGTCCTTAAGGTTTTTTAACATATTATGACATTATAGCAGATAAATAAAAAACATCCAATGTATTTAAGACATCGGATGTTTGTAAATGTTTTATTATTTAAAACCACCAGAAAGGATTCTGGTAGCGGTGAGGTAAATTTTAAATAATTAATTAGTCCTTTACACAGCGCACGGAAAAGCTGTTATAAATAAAGCTGCTGTCCTGGTACACTACGGCGTCACCGTAGTACAGGGAGTGTACCCATGCATACATGCTACTTGTAGCAGCTGCCCACCAGTGGCCTTCGTAGCCCAGATCATAAAACGAGCCGCTGTTACCTCTGTAACCACTAGCTAAGCCTGTAAAACCACTTGAGTTTGTTGCACCTTCATTTGGGCTACTCCAATGAATTGTTCCTGTTTCTTTCATTTTCCCGCCTGCAACACTTTCGCCACCAAGATAATCGGTTAAAGTTGTCCATTCTGCATTATTTGGCAAATGCCAACCTGTTGGAGGAGCCAGCACGTGTGCTGTCCACCAATCATATAAATAACCATAAGTAGAAACATTGTTTTCATTATGATCATAAGCCCAACAATAACAACCAGCTGAATCAACTTTATAAGCTAAGTTTTCAGACATCCACCACTGGTTACCAATTTTTACGGTATTATATGTTTTGCCATCTCTACTATCGGTAAATGTTCCTGTTTCGTTTCCTTCTATAGTTATTGTTGATGTTTTATCATCTTCTTTTTTCTCGTTTTTAGAATATGCAATCAGTTTTACAGAATATGTTCCTATTGCTGTATAAGAATGTGTTGCATTTTCATCAGTTGAGGTTAGTCCGTCTCCAAACTCCCAACTGTAGCTATCGGCATCTGTTGAATTGTTAGAGAATGTTATACTCTCATCAACACCCGCTGTTATTTTTGAAGCTGTAAAATCAGCTGTTGGTTGTTTTTGGCAACTGGTAAAAACTATTGCTACAACAATAACTAAAAGTAAACTTTTGATTGTTTTCATAATCTAAAATTTAATAAATTAATATTCCATTTAACTATTACATTACCATGTTAATTCATGACCGATACAGCTATTAGCTTTAAAATCAATATTTCCATTCCATATCACAATTTCACCAGTTATTGAGCTATCAGTCTCATTATATTTATAACCTTTTACGGAATATGAGTATGATTTTGTTTTAACATTACCTAAATTTTTATTGAAAGTAATGCTATTTTCATCATCACAAGAAGGTGCTATTGTCCAATAGTCTGCGGCAATCCACGATGCAGAATTTACGTTCCCCACTTCACCATTGACATAAAAATTCAATATTAGGAAATTATTAGCTTGCAAACTATCTGCTGCTGTTTTTCTATAATAAAATACAGCACTTCCATCGTACTCACAACTTTCATCATCTGTTTTACAATCATCACAATAATTTGTTGCAAGTTGGTCTATGCAACCTTCTTTTTTTTTGCATCCTGTAAATGCAATAATACCAATAAACACAATACCTAAAATTAAATTTGTAATTTTCATAACATAAAATTTTAAAAATAAATAATAAATATACTTCGACAAGGGGATTAATCCCCTTGTTGGTTCTAAACCGTAATAATTTTCACAGCACTGGCTTTGCCTATTTCTTTATCTTTTATTACTGCCCATAGCTGATATTGGTATGTGGCATGTGTGTCCATTTCTTTGGTGTCGATATAGGGGCTGAAGGTATCGTGTGCCAAAAATACAAAGTCGTCGGTGCTTTTGTCAAGTCGGCGATAAATATTTACTCCGTCGGTCTGGCTTTTGTTAAACGAAATTTCTACACCACTGCTCACACGTCTAAGACTAATATCGGGGCTAAATGTTTTAGGGTCGAATGGACTGTCGGGAGCAATAATATCAAATTTGCGTCCTATTTTTTCGGTATAGTCCATACTATTCTTAATCATTTGTGCCATTTTTCTACAATACTTTTCGGCTGCATCCTGGTCTTTTTTAGTTTGTTTGAATTGTGCCAGTTTACTATTAAGCAGCTTTAATTCGTTAGAAATATCTACACCAAATACGTCTGCAAAGCTTTGCAGTGCTTTTATTTCTTCCTGGTTAATACCATAATGATTTACATTTGCTATTGCTATTTCCAAAAAGTTTCTTAACCATTTTAAAAATTCATCTTTGTTTTGCGGCATATAGTCCGAATTGTTTGACATAATAATTTAATTTTTAGTTAATATTAATAATAATAAAAGATAAAGTGCTGAATAAAAAGACACTGGCTGTTTCACTGTAGACAGTAAATGATTTACTGTCGACAATAAATGACTTACTGTCGACAATGACTGGCTTGCTGTCGACAATGAACGGCTTGCTGTCGACAATGACTGGCTTGCTGTCGACAATGACTGGCTTGTTGTCGACAATGAACGGCTTGCTGTCGACAATGACTGGCTTGTTGTCGACACAGAACGGATTGCTGTCGACACTTAAGGACTTATTGTCTTTACTGAATGACTTATTGTCGACATTGAGTAAATTGCTATCGACACGAAATGTTTTTCTAAATTTATTTTTTAGCTTATAAAGCCCCCCCCCCTACAACGTCAAGGGTTTGCGGGCTTCTTGGGTTTTGTGGTATATTGTTTTGGTGATTCACTTTGTAAAGGTAGGAAAAATATTTTAATGCTACAATGGTTTCAATGATTAAATGATAGAATGATTTTTACTTCGTGTCATTTGTAGTCGTTAGTTCTCTGCCTTGTAACAAAACCTATACATCAATAAATAATAAAGTTTATTAATCATTTTATTACATATCAACTATTTTTCCTTCTACATATTCTTCTTTAAATCTAATATTCCCATTTTCATCATAATATGACCAAATTCCTTGTTCCTTACCATTCTTATATTCGCCAATTATTGCTATTTTTCCTGATTTATGATAATTCTCAAAAATTCCATTTTCTATTCCATAATTATACTCAACTTTCATCTCCAATTCTCCAGTTTTATAATAAATTTCTATAATTCCATGACGTTTATCATTCTTTACTGGAGATATACTTAGTATAACACCATCATCATACAACATTTTCAATACCCCTTCTGAGTCATCATTAGGTTTTGCAGTATAATAGAAAATTGCTTTTGGCTTTTGATTTTCTTTATTATAATAGGACTTAATCTTATATGGATAATCTTCAATATTTAACTCATCTTTAGAAGAGCATGACACGCAAGAAACTATAATTATTGCCAATATTACTGACCTATTAAACTCAAACCTATACATCATAAATAATAAAGTTTATTTAACAAATATAAACAAAAAAAGGAGAAAACTCTCCTTTTAATTTTAAAATTGTTTATCCGCTAAGCGGTTTTAAACCGCTAAGCGGGTAATAAGGCTTAAATTTGAGTTTTACTAAACAAGTTTATTCTGTTTTCTCGGGAGGTTCTGCTTCTTTATTTGAATTTTCTTCAGGCTTTTCAGGTAATGGAATAGTATCTTTTTCAGTGCTTAGTTCAGGGTTTTCATCAATTTCTATAATACCTTCTTTTTCAATTTTTATTGTATCATTTAGTAAGGTATCGGCAGTAATAAAATTAAAATATCTTGTAAAACTTGTCCACACAAAAATATCTTCTTTTTTAAAAGGTCTTAGGTTTTCGAGCCATAAAAAGCCTTTAAATTTCAGTTCTGCAGCAGGCAAATGATCAACAGGGTTTAGTGTGCCCAAGGGTGCAGTTAAATACATAATCTTATGTGGTTCGCTATCTTCTAAATAAATTACAAGCTTGCTTGCTTCGGATTTGTTAAGGCCTATCAGTTTTTCTTTATTGTCTTTTTCGTCGCGTTCTTTAACGTAATAAATAGACTGCCCGTTACCATTAACATCAACCCTATATAAACTATCATCTTTAAAGTACCCTATCATATCTTTTCCTTTTATCTGATTAAAACGCGAGCTATCTTCTTTAGAAATAATAAATGATGCTTTTTCCATAACAATATAATCGGGCTTATCGTTTTTTGTATGTAGTTCGATATATTCTGCCGTTAATTGATTTTTTTCTGACCATATCACGGGTTCGTGATACATTTCAATAACAGAATCGCGCATAACATAAGCCATGCTGTCGCATTTCGATTGCATATCGGACTTAAATATCTTAACTCTGTAATATGCCCACATTAATTTTGATTTAGCAATTGAACTCTGCTCAATTAGAAGCGAATCGAAAACAATTAACAGGGTGTCAATATTTACAGAAAAAGAATCGGGAGTAAAAAATAAAGTATCGACATATAATGCCGTTGAATGAGAAATAAAGTTTAAAGTATCGTAACTGAATTTTATCGAATCGGCAGTATATACAATTGTATCAATAACGGCAACATTAGAATCTAAAAGGATAGAATCATTAGTTGCGACACAAAAAGTTGAAATAATTGTATCAATTAAAGTCTTATATCGCAAAGTATCGGCATGCAAAAACATTGAGTCTTCATCTGTTACCTGAATAAATACAGCACTATCGGTAAACATACTGCGTTCCGGATTTTCGTAATATATTCCGTAATGCCCCAATAGAATTACATTTTCAACAGTGTCGGTAAGTTCGACATTTTCAAAGGCTTTGCCAATGCCTATCTTTCTATCATAATACAAACTATCTCCTTGCAATTTCTGTGTGTTATTTTTATAATATGCATTTTTATTATACTGCGAAATATCTGTTTTTGTGTTATACCAACCATTTTCACAATATATAAGATTAGAATCGCTAACAATGGTTGTTGGTCCGAAAAAATACAATATTTCTGTATTGATATTATATTTAAGTGTATCGGAATACATTGTATAATCGGGATTAACCAAAACAACACTATCTATTGCAATATAATCTTTGGGTACTGTATAATAATACCCATAAATACTTTCCAGTACGTTGTCGCTGTCAACAATTTTACCATAATCGAAATAATGTGCATAATCTTCCATTCTGTAATAATCAAGCGAATCTGTAGTAAGTATTGATTCATCTTGTGTAAGTCTTACATTATACCTTACATGAGCAATTTTTGTTGCACCATCGTACATAAGCGAATCGCCATATAGATGTAATGTGTCGCCCTGATTAATGTGTATATTACTAAATGCATACATAATATTATGCACAGTATTAAAATAAGCACTGTCGCAGTCCATTATTGCATCGTTGTGTTTAAATTTCACATTTCCTGTAAGTCGTTTTATTTCGGGTCCAAGCAGTTCTTCATCATAATCAATCATATCGGCATGTAATATCTCAATCTTTTTTACTTCCTGAGAAAAAGTAACTGAAATAAAGGAAATAAGGAATATTGTAAAAAATATTTTCATATTATTATTAGACGCAGATTAACGCAGATTTTTTAAATCATAATTATCAGTGTAAATCAGCGTCAAAAATTTGAATTATTTAAGCAACTCATTAATAATATCTTCTACTGTAACACTTTCTGCTTCCGCTTTATAGTTTTTAACAAGCCTGTGTCGTAAGACTGCAATTGCAACTGCTTTAACATCTTCAATGTCGGGAGAGTATTTTCCGTTAAGCACAGCATGTGTTTTTGCTCCAATTATTAAATATTGTGATGCTCTTGGTCCTGCCCCCCATGTTATATACTTATTTATCATATCGGTAGATGCCTCTGTATTTGGTCTTGTTTTAGTAACAAGCGAAACAGCATATTTAAGAACATTATCGTTAACAGGAACTTTTCTTATAATACTTTGATAATACAATATTTCTTCGGCAGATAAAATTTTCTCTAATTTTATATCAATATCGGAAGTTGTATTTTTAACAATCGTAAGTTCTTCTTCAAAACTGGGGTAATTTAACCAGAGATTAAACATAAACCTATCTAACTGGGCTTCGGGCAATGGATATGTTCCTTCTTGCTCAATTGGGTTTTGAGTAGCAAGCACAAAAAAAGGTTCTTCAAGTTTATATTGCTTACCTGCAGCCGTAACAGAGCGTTCCTGCATTGCCTCAAGTAAAGCCGATTGTGTTTTAGGCGGAGTTCTGTTTATCTCATCGGCAAGTATTATATTTCCAAATAAAGGTCCTTTTATAAATTTGAATTGTCTGTTCTCATCTAATATTTCAGTTCCTATAATATCTGATGGCATCAAATCAGGTGTAAATTGTATTCTTTTATATTTTAATCCAAGTATATCGGCAAGAGTATTAATAAGCAAAGTTTTTGCAAGTCCGGGAACGCCTATCAGCAAACAATGTCCATTACTAAAAATAGAGTTTATAACACTATTAATAATTTCCTCCTGCCCTATTATTACTTTTCCAATTTCGTTGAATAATCTTGCTTTGGCTTTAAGTAAATTGTCAACAGCTTCAACATCATTTTTGTAATCCATAGCATTATTTCAATTTTCGTTAATTTTCAGGTGCAAAATCTAAAATTATTTTATCCACCCTTTCATATTAAAATTACAGTTCTGATATGATTCATCAATATGGATATATGTAGAAGTTTGTCTTTGTTTTATCCAATTATTCAAAACTTTTTGTTTTTTATCCGCAAGAGCAACATCCTGAACTCGCTGATAATCATCTTTTAAATTTATTTTATGAGCATTTGTTTTAGATTTTAATCTTACAATTTTATATACCGTTTTTCCTTTTTCATTTTTCGATTCAAAAGACTTTGAGATATCTCCAGTTTTCAAGTTTTTTATATTATAATAAGTGTTTACATCTAAATGTTCTTTTTCAAACCGAGAATTTCCTGTATAATAATTAACAACTAATCCACCTGTATTTTTAGAACTTTCGTCATCAGAAAATTTTTCAGCAGCTTTTACAAATGTTAAAGAATCTATTTTAATCATCGTTGAAATACTATCTAAAACATTTTTTGCCTTTACCATCTCACTGGGCGAAACTTTTGCGCTTAACAGTATATGACGGACATTTACAAGTTCACCTTTTTTCTTTATTAATTGAATAATGTGATATCCAAATTCTGTTTCTACAATTCTTGAAACTTCTTTTGGGTCTTTCAAATTAAAAGCAACAGCAGCAAATTCAGAAACGAGGTCTGCTCTGCTAACAAAACCAAGTTCGCCACCTTTTGGTGCAGAACCCGGATCTTCGGAATATAAGACTGCTAATGTGGAAAATTTATCTCCATTAATAATTCTTTCTCTTAATGATTTTAATTTTTCTTTTACTGCTTTTTTATCTTCATCTTTAATTTTTGGAATTTTTATTATTTGTAAGATCTCATATGCTTCATTTACAATTGGCAAACTATCTTCATGTAGTTCATTAAAATACTTTCTAACTTCTGTTGGGGTTATTTTTAAATCTTCTGTTATTTTTCCTTGCATTCTTTGAATAAGCAACTGATCTTTCATTTCATATTTTAAATCTTCTTTCATTTCAAGAATAGATTTTCCAAAATATTCTTCTAACTTATCTTCAGAACCAACTTGATTAATAATTTGCCTGAAACGATTATTCATAGCATATTCAACTTCTTGCAGAGTAATTTCAATGCTGTCAAGTTCTGCCTGATTTAACAATAATTTCTGATATAGAAACTCTTCAAGAATATCACATTTCAAATCGCTGTTAGAAATAGCTCCTTGCGACTTCATTTGCGTATATTGATTTTCAATATCTGATTGAAGTATAATATTTTTTCCCACAACAGCAATCACCTGATCTACAGCATCTTCTTGCGAACAAACAATATGGGAAGAAAGATAAAAAATAGCAGTAAGAATTAATAATTTAAGAAATTTGCTCATATAAATTGATTTTAATAGATTAGAATTTTCTTACTATTTAATGCATCTTGATATATGTTTTTTTCTAATTCTCTGATAATTTGCAATTTTCGTTTATTTATAATAATTTTTTTTAATTTATTCTTAACAAATATTAATGGTGCAGTATCATTTTTTAATTTATAATCTGCAATATTTAAGAAATAACAAAATAAAGAATCTCTTGTTTCATAAGACTTATTATATTTCAAAAACATCTCATTATCAGAAAAATGGAATGGAATTTCTTTAATTAATTTATTGAAATTTATCCAATCGTTATCAAAATCATTATAAGTTTCTGCATTTTTATTACAAAAAGAATCAAGTTTTCTTGATTTTTTCTCATCGTCTGAACGATACCAGTTTCTTATTTTATACAGATTTGGAACATCTTTAGAAATTTTAATAAACAAACCTTTAATAGCTTCGAAATCTAATTTAAAATCTTGTGAAAACTGCAAATAACATTCCTGTAATTGTTCTAGGCTAATTACAGTATCTAAATTTTGATTAATAAAATTTTGTTGGTATTTGAAAATAAGCAAAGAAGTTTTATAATCTTCAACTTGTTTTTCTATTTCATCCTGTTCTTCAGATAAGTTTTCATCTGCTTTTTGCATCATCAATTGCTTATTAATCCAGTTATCTACAATATTTTCATAAATTAATATACTGTCTTGTTCTGTCAAATTTTCAGAAAATAATTCAGCTAAATCTTCAAGATATAAATACTTATCGTAAACCCTAACAATAGGTTTTTTGTCTGTATCTAAATTTGAATTATTGCAAGATTGAATAATTAAAAAAATTGTTATTATATATAATATTGTTTTCAAAATTAGCAGATAAATGTAATTTCTATGATTTGGATTAGTTAGAAACTAAAATAAATAACAGATAACCTTAATTGTTTTTTATTGTAGAAAGTACTTCTCTATTTACAATAACTTTATATTTATTTCTTAATTCCTCAATCCATTTGTTTTCCAAAAAAGTTTGATAATCTGCGGTAACCAAGCCTCTTGATTCCACTAATGATTTTGGTTGAGGTTTTAAAACTTCATTTACAAAAATGATTTTATTTTCTTTTAATAAATATAAAAGGGTCTTATTTCTTTGAGTATTATCAAGTTTAAAAACAAGTTCATCAATATTATCATTATCGCCCTTAGAATATTTTTTACTTTCTACCAATTCAAGGTTTGCAGTATCTTTTTTATTAGTCATTTCAATAATTTTCTCAATAGTATATAATTTCTTATCTTTTTGACCAAAATATTTTTCCGCAATAGTTTTAGCATTATCGTCTTTATATTTTAATATTGCAGCATCAACTCTTTCTCCCCACATATAATTATTTTTATTTTTATCGTAAAATGCTTGCAAACCAACAGTATCTTTCACTGCTTTTGACCATACTTGTTGGTCTGTTAATTCAAATAATAAAATACCATCATGATATTCTTTCATTAAGTATTTAAAATCAGGATGTTTTTCTTCCAAACGACTTTCTTCATGTTCAATAATCTTATCGTCAGCATATTTACTGAAAATCACATCAACAACAGATTTTATTTCACCTTTTTTTCTTTTTCTTGCATTATTGGCAATGAATTCGGCAAATTCCTGTTGGTTAATTGTTACATTAGAAAAAGTGATTAAAACTTTATTTAAACCTTTAGCCTTTTCTAATTCCCATGTACCGTCAAAAATAGTAGTATCAATTACTCTATAAAAATCGCTTAATGCTTTTTTATCATAATTAAAGTTATATTCTTTTTTAAGTTTTTCAATAACAGCTATTCGACTTTTTTTAGCTCTGGCATCTTTTGATATTTTATTTTTAATTTCATTTTTTAGTTTCTCAATATCTCCTAATTCTTTTTTATCAATTAACTTAAGAATATGCCATCCAAACGCCGTTCTAATTGGATTGGAATAATCTCCTTTTTTTCCTAGAGCAAAAGCTACTGTTTCAAATTCAGGCACCATTTTACCTGTACCAAACCAAGGTAATTCTCCCCCATTTTTAGCCGATCCTTTATCATCTGAAAATTGTTTTGCAAGTTCTGCAAAGTCTTCTCCTGCTTTCAGCTTGTTGTAAAATTCTTTGATTTTTTCTTCCGATTTCTTTATTTTTTCATCATCGGAATCTTTAGGAACAGTTACCATAATATGTGCTACTTTAACTTGTCCTTGTGCTTTTCTTTTATCTGTAACTTTAATAATATGATATCCAAATCTTGTTCTTGCCGGCATTGAAATATCGCCAACTTTAGTATTAAATGCTGCTGATTCAAAAGGATATACCATCTGAAAAACAGTAAAATATCCAAGATCTCCACCATTTTGCGCTGCTGATGGATCTTTTGAAAATTCTTTTGCAAGTTTTGCAAAATCTTCTCCTTTCAATATTCTTTCTCTTATTTTTATTAAATCATTATATACTTTTAGAGTATCCTTTGGAAATGCATCTTGTGCAATTTGTATTAAAATATGACTTGCCCTAATATCATATTGCATACGCTCAAATGCTTCAACAATTAATTTCTCATCAACAGAAGAATCAACAAAATATGGTTTTGTAAGTTGTTTTCTATATCCTGCGAGTTCTTTAATAAAAGACTGTGTGGTGTCCATACCAAGAGATTCGGCTTCAATAACTTTAAGTTTAAAATTAATAAACAACTCAAGATATTCATTTACTGATTTATTGTCAATTACATTATTTCGATTATTGTTTTTATTGTAAATTCTTTCGAATTCAGTTTTTGTGATTTTTTGATCATTAATAGTTAAAAGTATTGTTTCATCATTACTTTGAGCATTAATTAATATACTCCCCAATAAGATTAGGCTAACTACAAAAAATATTTTTTTCATTTCAATAATAAATTAAATCTACCTTAATCGGTAAACAGGTTAAACAATTAAAATTCTCTACTATAATTAGGTGCTTCTCGTGTAATTGTAACATCATGAGGATGGTTTTCAATTACTCCAGCATTTGTAATACTTACAAATTTAGCTTGCATTAAACTTTCTATATTTTCTGCTCCACAATATCCCATACCTGCACGTAATCCCCCAAGCATTTGATATACAACTTCACTTAATGTTCCTTTATATGGAACCCTCGCTGCAATTCCTTCAGGTACAAGTTTACTAATATCATCTTCTACATCCTGAAAATATCTGTCTTTTGAGCCTTTTTGCATTGCCTCAATTGACCCCATGCCCCTATATGATTTGAATTTTCTTCCATTAAAAATTATTGTTTCTCCGGGAGATTCTTCAACTCCCGCCAACAACGAACCTATCATAACTGAACTTCCTCCGGCAGCAATTGCTTTTACAATATCACCTGAATATCTGATACCCCCATCAGCGATTACAGGAATACCTTTATTTTTAACAGCTTTCGCCACATTATATATTGCAGAAAGCTGGGGAACTCCCACTCCTGCAATTACTCTTGTAGTACAAATTGAACCCGGGCCTATTCCCACCTTAACTGCATCGGCTCCTGCTTTTACCAAATCAATAGCAGCTTCTGCCGAAGCAATATTTCCAACAATAATATCTATATTATTATATTTCTTTTTAGTATTTTTCAGCATTTCAAGCACTCCTTTTGAGTGCCCGTGAGCAGTATCAATAATAATTGCATCAACATCGGCACCAACAAGTGCATCAATTCGTTCCATTGTATCATGTGTTACACCCACACCTGCAGCTACTCGTAATCTGCCTCTTTCATCTTTACACGAATTTGGTCTGTCCTTTGCTTTTGTAATATCTTTGTATGTTAGTAAACCTATTAATTTATTATTTTTATTTACAACCGGTAATTTTTCAATCTTATATTTTTGTAAAATTTGTGCTGCTTGTTCAAGGTTGGTAGATGCAGAAGTAGTTATAATATTGTCCTTAGTCATTACGTCAGAAATAAGCTCATTCATATTTTCATGAAAACGCAAATCACGATTTGTAACAATACCTATAAGTGTCTTATCTTTAGCAACAACAGGGATTCCTCCAATTTTATATTCTTTCATTAAATTCAGTGCATCACCTACGGTTTGTTCTTTACTGATAGTAATGGGGTCATATATCATTCCGTTTTCAGCACGTTTAACACGTTTAACCTGAATTGCCTGTTCTGCAATTGACATATTTTTATGAATAACACCAATTCCACCCTCACGGGCAATTGCAATTGCAAGAGATGATTCGGTAACTGTATCCATTGCGGCCGAAACAATTGGTGCATTTAATGTAATATTTTTTGAAAATCTTGTTGAAATATTTACGTCTCTCGGTAAAACTTTTGAATAAGCAGGTACTATAAGTACATCGTCAAATGTTAATCCGTTTATTGCTATTTTATCTTCTAAAAATGACATTTTATGTAAAATTTCCTGTTTTAAAAATTGCGCTAAATTATAAAAAAATAACAGACTTATAAGGTTTTTACATTATTTTTTGACCTTATTTTAACATTTTTTAACTGAAAATATATTTCAAGTTAAAACATGAAATTTTACAAAATATTTTGTTCAACTACATATTTGTTTTTAAAAACAGTTAAATATGACCTAAGGCAGATTTAATATCTTTTTGAATATCAAAAATACTGTCTAGTTTCATAAGCTCTACAAGTTCCATAACTTCTTTGTTTATATTGCATATTAAAAACTTGCTTTCGGATTCTCTACTGGCTTTTAGCGCTGATATTAAGGCAGCAAACCCTGAGCTGTCGATAAATTGTATATTTTCGAAATTGAGTATTACTTTAGATCTTTTAATTTTAAATAAATCATTTAATTGTTGTTTTACTTTGTTTGCAACAGGAATATTTAATCTGTCTGATTCAATAAATGAAGCAATTTTAACATCGTTTTTATCAATAATTTTAAGCATAATATATTTGTTTTATCGTTTGTCCCTTAGACTCCGCCCAGGGCTAGGAACACTTACTAAGTTTATTAATAATTTCATCAAATTCTATCAAAGCTTCTTCACATATTAAATTAAACTTATTCACATATTTTTTATATGTTTCAACTTCCTTTTCTTCTTTTGCAAGGGCTTCCAAAGTTTTAATATCTTTTGCCAGTTCGTTTAAACCCATAATAGCCAATGATGATTTTGCTTTATGTGCTAATAATGAAATTGCATTATAATCTTTTTTTTTTAAATGTTTTTTAAATTCATTTTTAAATTCAGGATATTGTTCTTTAAAGATTTCTATCATTTCAATTATTAGTTCATTATTACCATCAGACATTTCCTTTAAATATGTTAAATCAACTAATTTCATTCTAATTTTTATAATCGTTTATTGTTTGTCCCTTCAACTACATTTCGGCTCCGCTCAATGTAAACGCTCAGGGCTAGCGTTTGTTATATATTTCCACTGAAATTTATTGTGAGCTGGTACTTTTTTTTTCATTTTTTAAAACTTCGATAATTACATTTGTTAACTTTTTAGGGTCAAAAGGTTTTGCAATATATTCATTCATTCCAATTAAAAAGCATTTTTCCCTTTCATTATCCATTGATGCACCTGTTAATGCAATTATTGGAATATTCTGTTTATTATCTTTTAATTTTGTCCTAATATATTTTGTTGTTTCAAATCCATCCATTTCTGGCATATGAAGATCCATTAAAATAAGGTCGTAATTTTTTTCTTTTAAAAATTCTATTGCAGTTTTTCCATTTTCAGTAATTTCAACATTAAAACCATTTTTATTTAATATCTTTTTAGTAAGAATTTGGTTAAGTTTATTGTCTTCAACAAACAAGATATTTATTGATTCAACATTATCAATAATAGTAGGAGTTTGGTTACTGTCATCCTTTGATTTTGTTTTATCTTCATTTTTATTTGTTTTTTTGAAAGTCAGGTAAAATGAAAAATTACTTCCCTCATTTGAATTACTGTAAACATAGATTTTTCCATCCAATAATTCTACGAGGTCTTTGCTTATTGACAAACCCAATCCTGTTCCACCATATTTTCTTGTAGTATCGCTACTTGCCTGAGAAAAACTCGAAAAAATAGTTTTTAATTTACTTTTTATTATACCTATTCCTGTATCAATAACTGTAAATAAAATTGAAATTGTTTTATCTGTTTCATTTATCATTTTTGTTTCAACAGTAACACTCCCTGTTTCAGTAAATTTAATACCGTTTCCAATCAAATTTAAAAGTATCTGATTTAATCTGTATTTATCTCCAATAATATGCTTAGGTGTATCGCCTGAAATATTAAGAACTAATTCAATGTTTTTCTCATCTGCCTTAATGCCAAGAACTTCCTTTATTTCAATCAATAAAGTATGTAGATTAAATTCAATTTCTTCGACTACAATCTTTCCTGCTTCAATTTTTGAATATTCCAAAACATCATTAATCAAAACTAAAAGACTGTCTGATGAATTTTTGATGTGTTTTATATATGTTTTTTGTTCTTTGTTGAGATTTGTATCGTTTAATAAGTATGACATTCCTATAATTGCATTCATAGGGGTTTTTATTTCATGACTTATATTTGCAAGAAACTGTTCTTTTATTTTTGCCAAATTTTCTGCTTTTTCTTTAGAATATTCCAGGTCAACATTTTGCCGTTCAATCTGTTCCAGCATTTGGTTAAAGCCTGATATCAAAGAACCTATCTCATCATTTCCTGCCTTTTTGATTCTTACAGAATAATCTTTATTTTTAGAAATCCCAAGCATTATATCTAACAACTTGAATATCGGTTTTGAAATTATTTTTTGCAATTGCATTGATATCAATATTGCAATTAATAAAGCTGATAAAATAATTATACCAATTACTTTGATCAATCTGTTAATTTTTTCTGAATATTCAGTAAGATCTGAAAGAATAATAATATTGCCAATAAGTTCTTCTTCATATATTATAGGTTTTATTACAATAATTGAACTCTCTCTTGAAATAATACTGTCTTTTTCAATAAAGGAAAATTCATTTAATATATTTGAATTATCCTTATTGTATTGTGTTAAAATATAATTATCAGGCATTATTATTTCAGCATCTCTAATATGTTTATTAAACCTTAAAGTATTTAGTATTTCATTTGCTGCAATACTGTCATTAAAAGTCACAGCAGCAGAACTATTGTGTCCGATAACATCGGCAAGAATTGATAAATCTTTAATCGTTTTTATTTTAAACTCTTCTTTATCATAAATGAAAAAAGTAATACCTGATAACAGTAATACAATTAAACTTGTTGAAATTACAACAAAAATTATTTTATATTTTATTGATATGTCTTTAAAATTTAATCTCATCTTCTGTAATAATTATAGACAATGCCAATAGTTTAGAACTTATTATAATTTTCATGCGTTTAGCTGCATTATTATTAATATGAAACCTATATTTTGAATGTTTGCTTGTAAAGTTAATTATTCCACCCAATTCACAAAAATCTTCAATATTATTCCCCACTGTCAAAATAGATTTTTTCTGTATTATTTTAAATAAATTTTTTAATTCTAATCTTGATATTTCAGATACAAACAATATGTGGCAGCGTTCAATATCTTCGGGAGCATCATAACAAATTACCACCCAGTTTCTGTTAAGTATTCTCCTGTCTTTTAGCACTTTTTCCAAAACTCTTTCAAAAGAATCATCCCCATATATTCCTATAATAAATGGCGAAGTTTTAGAAGTGAATGCATTATCAGGCCAAGTAACAAATTTTGAAAAATTATATAAATATCCTGCTTTAAGCTCATGTTCTGTATATCCCTGAGCATTGACAGACATGGAGCATAACAAGCTTAAAACACTAATTAACAGCTTAAATTTTAATAAATAATATTTTATGTTTTTAATTTTTATCAAAATGCCTTTTTCTAATTTGTTTTGTATAATAAAATTTCTACTCTTCTATTTTCTGTTCTGTCTTTTTCAGTTTTTTCATTTAATGACCTGCTTTCTCCAAATGCTTTAGTTAATATCCTGCTTTTACTTACATTTTTATTTAATAAATATTTCATTACCGAAATTGCTCTATTTTCTGATAAGTTTAAATTATATTCACTATTCCCTTGTGTATCCGCAAAACCATGCAACTCAACATCGAGTTTTGGATTATTTATTATTAAACTAACTATGTCATCAATTTGTTTATAATATTTATTTTGTACTGTTGTATCGGCAAGCTCAAAAAGCACATTGAATTGCACAATACAAAATCGTTGACCTTTAGTTTCTATCTCCTCTGCTACTTCATCGCTTTTAACAGTATTTAATGGAGGGAGAACCCATATTGTATCTTGTCCTACCACCAACATTTTCATATTAGTAGAATCCGAATTTGTATTATAAAAATATGATTGAGTGGATTTATCTTCATAAATAGCAGTTTCATTCAAAATATTTAAAGTTGTTGTATCTGTATTTTCAATAGCATTATCAATAAGATTTAACAATTCATCATATTTTTTTATTTTGCTTGAATCATTAATAATTTCTTTATCTTTTTCAGAGTATTCTTTAAGATTATCGAAACCAACAGAATCTGTTTTTTCAATAATCTCATTAACTATTTCCAACAATTCAGAATAATCTTTAAATGAGACAGAATCACCTTTATTAATATCTAAATCATATATATCATAAAAGATATTATTAACGAAAATCTTTTCTCCTATTGTTTTTCCAATAGCATCTATAGAAATTGCCGACAAATGAATTTCTTGAAATAATTCGTAGAAATAAGTTTGATTAGGAATATAGATATTTAATAAATGAGGTAAAAAGTTGTCTGCTTCAATTATCATATCATAATTTTTCCCGGGAGGAAATATCATTAAATATTTTCCGGTTTTAGGATTTGAATTATAAACATAATTAATCTTTGAACCTGTTTCCTTGTCTATAACTTTAATCTTAGCTTTAACAGGCTTGGGCGGATCACCAGCAGTAATTATCCCCTTAACCAGTGTTAATGGGATAGATTTATTAATAAATACCTTGTAAATATCGTAAGAATCATCTTTATTATTTATTGATGATGAAAAATATCCATAATTTCCATCGGCTGATAATACAAAGTTATTATCGTCTTTTGTAGTGTTTATTGGATAGCCAATATTTATAGGATTTGACCACTCGTTTTCGAATATGTAAATGGATTTAAAAATATCATATCCTCCCATTGTGTTATGTCCTTTTGAACTAAAATATAAAGTTTTGCCGTCAGGATGAATAAATGGAGAATCTTCATCAAATTTTGTATTAATTAACGCGCCAAGATTAACTGGTTTGTCCCAGTCTCCTTTTTCATTTTTTTGAGTTTTGTAAATATCTTTGCCTCCATAACCACCGGGTCTGCTACTTGAGAAATAAAGGGTATTACCATCGGGTGTAATGCTAACATTGCCTTCTTGAAATACAGAATTAATATTTCCATTAAGTTTTTGTAAACCTTCACATTCGTTATTATTTACTTGACAAGAAAAAATATCAGAATTATGTTTATTTATTTTAATTAATACAAACATTGTATTACCATCGGGTGAAATACCGGCAATTGATAAATCTTTATATTTATTTTCAGATTCAATATGAATACTTAATACCTGTTGCCAAATATTATTTTCATTCCTCGAAATATAAATTTGATGTGCAGTATCTGCAATTACATTATCCTGCGTTGAAAAATAATCTCGCGTAAAATACAAACTACTTTCATCTGCAGAAATATGCGGTGAACATTCAGAGAACCTTGTATTAATTTGAGATTTTATTTTTTCAATCTCAACTTCTAATGAATCTGATCTTATAGTTTTTGCGTAACTACATATGTCAATCATTCTAACAACTGTTGATATATCTTTATCATCTTTATCTGCAAGTTTTAAATATCTTTTGAAAAAGACTTCCGATTTTTCAAATTCATAATTAAAGTGATAAAGTGTACCCAGTTCTTTAAATACATCTTTTGGTATTAACGATTCTCCTTTTTCCAGTGCATATTCTAAATATGGTATGCCTTTATGTTTTTCATATTTTGTATTCAGATAACAAACACCAATTTGGTATTTTAGTTCAAAATTGTCTTTTTTTACAGAATCTAATGGTAAGAATAATTTAAGTGCTTCTTCAAACTCTTCGTTGTCAAAAAGCTTAACGGCTTCGTTATACTTTTTTCTGTCAAAATTATCTTCTTGTGCATTTAAATTAATAAATGATAAAATATAAATTAAGCAGAATATTAATATGTTTAAAGCAAATTTCAACATATGCAGTTAATCAACAATCATTTGAAAGTAAATAAAATTTAATGTAATACTAATAATTAAATATAAAATTATAAAAAAAATTATAAGAGCCATATTAAATTTAATATTTTGCTCCTACGGAGCTTTATAATTACGGTTATAACTATGTTCTATAAATATTTCACTCCTAACTGAGTTTAATAAATAATCCCATTCAACTCGCAGAGATTGGGTGTTGCCTAAATCTATACCCCGACCTGAAGGATCCCGAGAAATCGGGACAGGACAGAGCTACTGATTTTTTAGTATTATTATATGTATTAAAAATACAAATATTTTTACTATTTTTAAACGTTAAAATCTGGGTTACTTTTTAAAAAATATTTTATTAAACTATATAATCTAAAATTAAAAAATCATGAAAAAAACGTATTTATTTATTGTAGTAACATTGTTTATTTTCTTTATTAGCTGCAGTTCATCTGGCAGTGATATGTTTTCTTTAAAAGAATCGATAAGCAATATGGATGCCAGCACAGAATATTCGGCTGATTATGATAAATCTGAAAAAGTATATCTTGAAGAAGAATATGAAGATAGTGAAAGTGATGATGTAGTGAGTACAAATGCTAATGATATTGCAGAAATTAAGATGCCCGACAAAATTATTAAAACGGCAAATATTAGCATTGAGATTGAAAATTATCCTGAATCTATTAAACAAATTAAAAACACAATTGATAAATGGAAAGGCTTTATTTCGAACGAAAATGAGAACAGCTATAGTTATATGGCTTCTAATATACTAACAATAAGAGTAGGGAATGAGCATTTTGCAAATTTAATTGACGATTTAACTGCAAATGTTAAAAAGGTTGAAACAAAAAGCGTTAGTGCTACTGATGTTAGTGAAGAATTTGTGGATATCCAAACCAGATTAAAAACTAAAAAGGAAGTTGAAAAACGATATATTGAACTATTAAAACAAGCATATACTGTTAAAGATATATTATATGTTGAGGAACAAATACGTGTTATTCGTGAAGAAATTGAGGCAAAAGAAGGACGTTTAAAATATTTAAAAGACAGAGTTGCTTTTAGCACAATTACTATTGAAATTAAAGAATATTATAAAGACGATATTTATGAACCCGGATTTGGCGAAGACATGGGCGATGCTTTTGGTGGTGGATGGGAAGGATTTTTAGTACTGCTTATTGGTATAACTTATTTATGGCCTCTGTGGTTAATAATTGCTGTTACATTCTTTATTCTTTTCAAATTTGTTTTTAAGAAAAAGAAGAAATAATCAATTAGATTTAATAGGGGCTTCTGCCCCTTTTTTTATGTGTGTTTGATTTATTAATTTTTAAAATAGTAGTTCCACAAACGAAAATGTGTGTAAGACTTATTATAATTTGCACCGTAGATGCAATATTATGATAAAAAATTTGACAATATATTTTTAAAGCTTCGTAGAAGCTATATTTAAATCTAAAGTGTGAAAAAAAATCCCGAACTGTTAAGTCCGGGATTCTGTTATTTTAATTATTTTAATAGCAGTTTAATCTAATATTCTGCTTTCGACATTCTGAGGTAGTTATTATACCTACGCTTAGCGTCATTTTCTGCAATCACTGACAATTTTTTAGCAGTATCGGGAAATGATTTATGTAGTGAAGAATAACGTACTTCGCCCATTAAGAATTCCTGAAACTTGTTCCAATCGGGTTCTTTAGAATCTAAAATAAAAGGATTTTTTCCTTCTTCTTCTAATAGCGGATTGTAACGATAGTTGTGCCAGTATCCGGATTCAACAGCACGTTTTTCTTCTTCTTGCGTTTTTCCCATTCCTGCTTTAATTCCGTGTGCAATACATGGAGCATATGCAATTATTAATGATGGTCCGGGATATGCTTCAGCCTCTTTAATTGCTTTAAGATATTGCGACTGACTTGCACCCATTGAAACTTGTGCAATATAAACATAACCATAGGTCATTAACATTGCTCCAAGGTCTTTTTTGCGAGTACGCATACCTGCTGCAGCAAATTTAGCAACAGAACCAACAGGAGTTGCTTTTGAAGCTTGCCCGCCTGTATTTGAATAAACCTCTGTATCCATTACAAGAACATTTATATCTTGTCCACTGGCAAGTACATGGTCTAATCCTCCGTAACCTATATCATAAGCCCATCCGTCACCACCAAATACCCAAACAGATTTTTTAACAAAATACTGCTCTAATGAAAGAAGTTCTTTTGCTTCGTTACAGTTTTCTTTTTTAAGTAATTCAATTACTTTTTTAGATGTTACAACAGATTCATTTGCATTGTCTTTTGCAGCAATCCATTCTTTCATTGCAGCTTTTGTGTCAGAGCTTATATTTGTTTCTTGTGCTTTTCCCATTCTGTCAACAATTCTTTCTCTAAGCTTATCTGTACCAATTGCCATTCCAAATCCATATTCGGCATTATCTTCAAACAATGAATTTGCCCAAGCAGGACCATGTCCTGTTTTAAGGTTTGGACAGTATGGTATTGCCGGTGCAGAACCTCCGTAAATAGAAGAACAACCTGTTGCGTTTGCAATCAACATTCTTTCCCCAAACAATTGTGTTATTGCTTTAATATAAGGTGTTTCACCGCAACCTCCACAAGCTCCTGAGAATTCGAATAATGGCTGTGCAAATTGACTGTTTTTGACGGTTTTTTCTTTATCAACAACAGTATCTTTATATCCAACTTTTTCGTGCATATATGTCCATCTGTCAATTTCTTCCTCTTGTGTGCCAAGTGGTTTCATTACAAGTGCTTTTTCTTTTGCTGGACATACATCAACGCAATTCTCACAACCCACACAATCAAGTACACTTACTTGCATTTTAAATTTATATTCTTTAGTTTGTCCAATACCCTGAATTGTTTTGGTTCCTTCTGGAGCTTTATCAACCTCTTCTTCACTCAATAAGAACGGACGAATTGCAGCATGAGGACATACATAAGAACATTGATTACATTGAATACAATTTTCTGAGATCCATTCGGGAACATTAACTGCAACACCACGTTTTTCGTAAGAAGTAGTTCCTGTAGGAAATGTACCGTCTTCTCTTCCGTTAAAAGCACTAATTTTAACATCATCACCTTTTAGTCTTAATATAGGATCCATAATATTTTTAACAAAATCGGGACGATCACTATTATCAACTACTTCTTTAACATCAATATTAGCCCATTCTTTAGGAACTTCTACTTTAGTTACTTCACCACCTTTATCCACAGCAGCATTATTCATGCTTACAATTTTATCGCCTTTACTTCCATAAGATTTAACAATAGCTGTTTTCATTTCTTTAACAGCAAGTTCGTAAGGAATAACTTCACTTACTTTAAAGAATGCAGATTGCATAATTGTATTAGTTCTGTTCCCTAATCCAATTTCTTCAGCAATTTTTGTAGCATTAATTATATAGAAACTAATATTACCTTTTGCTAATTGCTTTTTAAGATTATCTGGTAAATGATTTTTTGTTTCTTCAATATTCCAGATACTATTTAATAAGAAAACTCCACCTTCTTTAATTCCTTTAAGCATATCGTATTTTGTAAGATATGCAGAAACATGACAAGCAACAAAGTCAGGAGTTCCAACAAGATATGGAGATTGAATAGGATTATCACCAAATCTTAAATGCGATACTGTTATACCTCCGGATTTTTTAGAGTCATAAGCAAAATATGCCTGACAGTATTTATCTGTTGCACCGCCAATAATTTTTATTGAGTTTTTATTTGCACCAACTGTTCCGTCTGCACCAAGTCCGAAAAATTTGCCTTCGAAAGTTCCTTTTGGAACAACGCTAATTTCCGGTAATACCGGTAATGAGTGATTTGTAACATCGTCAACAATGCCTACGGTAAAATTATTTTTTGGCTTATCTAATTTTAAATTTTCAAATACAGAAATCATCATTGCAGGAGTTGTATCTTTTGAACTTAATCCGTAACGTCCACCAACAATTACAGGATTATTTTCTCTTTCGTAAAACAAGTCTCTTACATCAAGATATAATGGTTCACCATTAGCACCCAATTCTTTTGTCCTGTCAAGTACAGCTATTTTTTTAACTGATTTTGGAATTACATTAAAGAAATATTTAGCTGAAAATGGTCTGTACAAATGCACAGAAATTAAACCTATCTTTTCTCCTTTATCATTTTGATAATCTACAACTTCTTTTATTGTACTTGTAATAGAACCCATTGCAATTACAATGTTTTCAGCATCTTTATCGCCGTAATAAGTAAAGGGATGATATTCTCTACCTGTTTTTTTAGTAATTTCCTGCATATATCCTTCAACAACGTCAGCTACCGGCTCATAAAACTTATTTATTGCTTCGCGTGCCTGAAAATAGATATCAGGATTTTGAGCAGTTCCTCTTACTACAGGATGTTCAGGATTAAGAGCATTATCTCTGAATGCTTGTAATGCTTTATAATCAACTAAATCTGCAAGATCTTCGTTTTCAAAATGTTCAACTTTTTGTACTTCGTGTGATGTTCTGAAACCATCGAAGAAATGCACAAATGGAACTCTTGTTTTAATAGCTGTAAGATGAGCTACTGCAGCAATATCCATAATTTCCTGTACGTTTCCGGTTGCAAGAAATGCAAATCCTGTTTGACGAGCAGCCATAACATCACTATGGTCGCCAAATATTGATAAAGCTTGCGAAGCCAAACTTCTTGCACTAACATGAAAAACAGCAGGTAATAATTCTCCTGACATTTTATACATATTAGGAATCATTAACAATAATCCTTGCGAAGCAGTAAATGTACTTGTTAAAGCACCCGACTGTAATGAACCATGAACAGCACCAGAGGCACCTCCTTCCGATTGCATTTCAGAAACTTTTACAGTTTCATCAAATATATTTTTTCTGCCATTTGCAGCCCATAAATCAATATATTCAGCCATATCTGATGATGGTGTAATTGGATAAATAGCAGCTACTTCGCTAAACATATACGCCACATGTGATGCGGCATAATTGCCCTCACATGTAATAAATTTCTTTTTATTTGTCATTTTGAAAGTGTAATTATTTAGTTAATAATCCGTTATATTTTTATGAAATTGGACAGCTAATTTATAACAATAAATGTGTTTTTTATATGTTATATAAAATGCTTTTAATAGAATTTATTTAGTCTAAATAAGATTAAGGATAAAATTGTTTATTTTCACATAGTTTTTATATACCAATTCTAATGTTCTGAATATCTTTTTCAATTTTGTTGTATTTATTATTAATTCTTATAAATTTCTTACGCTTTGCAAAAGTGCATTAGAGGGAATTTCCAAAAACGCATCAGAGGGATTACTTTTAGGTATTTTATCTATAAATTCGGTAATAGATTTTTCTTTTAAATACAATTCTTTCAGAATGAAATAATTTTTACTGTACATATTGTGTAATAGCAAAAATGCATTATTCACATTATCACCAAATCTCTCTTTCGGGAATGAATTTACATTCTCCAAAATTGTATTGATTTCTTTTTGGCATTCATTATTCAGGCTGTCAACATTTCCAGAACCGCTATTTATTTTATAAACATAATTATTTATACATTGATAAACTTTTTCTGTGGTTAATATTTGGCTTTTTACTAATGTAGTATCTATTTCATTATTATTTTCGGCAAATTTTAATGCAAAATGATTTCCAATTACTTCACATAAAGCTTCCTCATAATTGCGTGGCATCCTAATTTTTTTCTGACGAATATAATTATGCATTAACTCATGGAAAACAATATGACATATATCTTCTTTTGATAAAAAAATAAGTGCATTATTTAGAAATGTGTTTGAATTTAAAAAGTTCTGAAAATATAATGTGTGATATCCTTTTTCCTTATTTTCCAATTCTATTTTTTTTACATTTTCAATATCTTTTCCACAATCAATATAAGGTATATCTATTAAATTATATCTGGAAAGAAATAATTCTTTGATACTATTTGATTTTGAAATATTAGGACTTTCAATTTTATTGGGTAAAGAAACAATGAGTAAATAATTGATATCTTCAATGTTTTTAGATTCTGTGTAAAAATCACCTTCTAATTCATATCCGATTTCTTGAAAGAAAAACTTTTTTAATTTCTTAAAGAAGATCGAATCTATTGCATTGTCAACAAAATCTGTACTGTCTATATTATTTAATTCAATTTTTGATTCTTCTTTATGGTCTTGATAAATACATCCATTGACTATAAGAAACAAAGAAAAAGAAATTATTGATATATACTTTGTCATAATAATTGCTTCAAGAGATTAATAATTTATTGAACAATAATTTTTTTGCTTATTGAACTATCTGTATTAAAATTGATTTGAATAAGGTATATTCCTTTGTGCAGATTTCTAATATCAATATTTTTAACAAAATTTCCTATTTTAATATTTATATTATTGCTTAAAACCAATTTGCCTGTTATATCAATAATTTTAATTGAAATATTTTGTTGTTTATCAGAAAATATGTTTACAAATAGTTCTTCACTAACAGGATTTGGATAAATATCAACAATAAATTTATTAATATTATCAATACCTGTTGATTGTCCAATATTAAAAATATGTGGATCAGGGGCACCTATATAGGGATGATTGGCTGTTCTTGGTGATGCATCTTCTGCATGAATATAATATCCAATTTCGCTATATTCGGGTAATTCAGGAATTATTCCCCTGTAAGAATTACCGGAAATATTTGTCATTGTAACACCTGTAAAACTTCCGCCATCAACCTGATAATAAAGCATTGACTGAGTAACAGCTTGCCCTGTAAAAGGTATTATATCTGCTTCAATTATATATTCTAACTGGTAAGGCACATTTCCTAATGTTGGCAAATGCTTAATATAAAGCATACCTCTGTCAGGTAGTTCATGTGTTCTACAATGCAAGGCATCGGTTTCTTCCCATGGAGCCAAAGTATTAGGTGTAAACCCAATAACCTCGTAACCAGGCATTGCTGTTTCATAGACAGTAATTGCATCATCGTTCCAGGTAGAACCAGTTCCGGTAACTATTGGTACAAGTACTTTATTATTTAAAATCAACGAATTCGTATATGGTTGTCCGTTTGGACTATATGTTCTGTAAACCTGATAATTATTACCATAAGATGATATTTGTCCTTCCCAGTAATCTGCCATTGCTTCATAATCAGCATATCTATAATCTGCTGAAGGGACTTCTGTAATAAGAATTTTATCGACATCTAAAAATTTACCCCAGCAGTCAATATGTTTAATATAATCATCTAATGGATCAGTTGTTATATAATAGTTTGTTACTCCCATAAAATCTTCAACAAGATTGTTGATATCAGGAATACTTAATGAAGTATTTTCTTCTTCAACTAATTCTGTTGATGCAGCTACTCCCATTCCATCACTCATCCAGTTTCCTCCTGTTTGCATTAAATCCATCCCATAAAGATCAACATTCAAATAGCTTGCAAACTCAATTGGCATTTCGTCATCATTAGGACGAAGTGGTCTATCATATGGAAAATCAACAATAGCAACTTCATTGTCAACAGAAATAAACCAAGGGCTATAATCTCTTGTCCAGTAAGAATCACTTGAAGCATGGATAAAATTACAATTTGAAAGATTTACTCCACCTGAAGTATAATCACTTAGAACATCACTTTCTTCAGATGCATCTTCAACAATTGTAGTAATAATAACATCTTCTGACATTTCGGCAATTAATGCTATTGGAATACCAAAGCCCCAGCCTCTATATGCAACAATAACACTCTCGTTATGTTCAAATTCGGCAATACTTCTGACAACTCCAACCGGTGGTGTAGTAGGAGAGAAGCTTTTACTTAATTGAACATCTTTTTTTAGCTCATCTGTTGAAAGCATGTGGTGCCTTCCTTGAAATGTGCTTTTAATTTTCTCTTGAGCAATAATGTTTGATGTAATAAATAGGCAAACAATAAAAATGAAGCATTTCATAGGGCAATTGAGTTTGAAAATTATAAAGAACCGTGTGAAAAACAAAGTTAGTGCAAATTTAACGGAAATCTATTTTTATTTATATAAAAAATATTCATGTTTAACACATTAATAGAAATCAGGCACAAAAATTGATATATTCCCAAAAACGAAAATTACATAAAATTATAAACTCATGAAAAAATTATTTCTATTTTTATTAAGTCTCACATTATTTATTTTTACTCAAAATTCAATTCATGCTCAGCAAATTTATACTGTTGAATATGAATCGCAAGCTGATGTAAAAGTTTATGTTGTTGATTACGAGTCGCAATGTGATTTGAAAGTTTATAAAGTTGATTATAGTTCACAAGCGTCAGAAAATGAGGGAAAATGGTATTTTGTTGAATATGAGTCTCAAGCCGATAAGACAATTTTTTTTGTTGATTATGAATCTCAAGCAGACCTAAAAATTTATTTTGTTGAGTATGAGTCGCAGGCAGGATGGAGAAACTCTTCAAAACAGCATTTGATGTATTAATTCCGTTATCTATACTTTGCCATGTATTAGATGTTTTGTAATTTTACAATATAATTAATAACCATATATGGTACAGAATAAAATATTTATTGTTTTTTTTATATTCATTTCAATTACATCTTTTTCTCAAACTCCCAAAAAAAATCTTGAAAAATATCAATTATACAGAGAAAGGTTAAAGTATTTTTATAAGTTAGGTACTAATCCTGGAGAATGCCAATATGCAAGTATCAGCGGAATGTTTCCTCAAAGAGCAAAACGTTTAAATTTTGGTGGAGATCAAACCATTGAAATGGCATGGTTTATAGGAGTAATGGCTACAGAATTCAAGTTGCAGGCTCACAACAAACAAGATATTGATAAAACATTAAGAGATCTATATTACGCATTATTAGCATATAAGCGTCTTGATGAATGTGAGGATAAGGATCCGTGGAATTTACCAGCATCCAGATTTGACGGATTTTTTATGCGTGGAGATATGCCAAGTAAAACTTTTATTAAAGAAAATGCTAAAGCATTTAATAAAAATATTACACCTGTAGATACTTTTGGTTCGGCGTCTGCCGGAACGCCTTTTTGGGTTGAAAACACAAGATTTCATAATAGTGAAATGAGTCAGGATCAGGCAATACATATTTTAATGGGAATGTCACTGGTAGTTAAATGTTTTCCTGATAAAAAATTTGAATTCATAGGTATTAATGGAGAGAAAATACTGTTTAATTTTCATGAATTTTCCAAAAAAATTGTTGGACTGATGATAAGTTATATTAAAAATGAAAATAAAACTTATGGAAAAAAAGAATGGATTATTTACGAGCCATCCGGTAAAAAACTAAGCCTTGGTGGTAATGCAACATTTTTTTCTTATGGATTTTCTAAAGTAGGTCAGAAAATAACAGGTAAAAATTATATTAAAGATATTAATAAAAAGATTGGAGCCAGATTACTTTGGGAATTAGCAAAGCTCCCTACACCAAACGAATGGAATACCTCAATGGCGTGTATTCTTGCTGCAATTGGAGATTCATGGGGGGGTATTCAAGGTACTGACAAAGCAATATATTCTGCATCAAAAAAATATTACTGGGATACATACTATACTTTATTATGGCAATTTATGAATAATAAAAGAAGCTCATATCTTAACAAAAATTTATTAAATAATCAATTAAATTCAGCACCTGAAAACGGAACTTATTTCTATGGCGAAGAATTTGGCTCAAAGCCGGAGGGAGGATGGGCTTCTAATAACAGATTCAGAAATACAAAAAAAGAGCAATTAGGCAGAGACCATTTTAAAGGTAATTATAACGGTCTTGATTTTATGTTGCTTTATAATTTATATCAATTAACAAAAGATTCTGTAAATAATTAAATAAAGTCTGCCTATAATTTTTTCAATTTTGAATAAATATAAAAATCGCAAATTTCAAGCATTAAAATACAAATAGCAATCAAATCTCAACAGCCTAAATATCAAACTGTTTTAATTATTAATTATTGAATATTGTAATTTATTTGAGATTTGTTTTTTGTTTTTTGTAATTTTACTTAAATATATTACGACATTATAGACAAACACTAAATAGTTTTTTAGATTATTAAATTATTTTTGTTGTTAAAATTGGAATGAAAAAATTCATATTAATAATATTATTCTTTTATTCAACAAATAGTTATTGCCAAACTGATAATGTTGAGAATATTAAAATGGTTAATGACCATTTGTTTATTGATATATTTTCAAACAATTGGCTCAGCACGCCAAAGGGACTTGAAATAAAACCTAATTCAATTTCTTCTGAGCTTTACTGGATGCTTGCTCCTATTGGAAGAAAATCAATTATTAGTTTTAATATTGGTTATGGTTTTAGTGCCCAAAGCATAAAAAGTAATGGTATTTTATATATGGATAGTGTAACAAATTCTTGTTTCAACACAAAAATGCTTGATACTGTCAGCTATAGGATAAACAAATTTTCGGCTGTATATATGGATGTTCCTGTTGAAATTAGAATACGTACAAGACCAAACTTAAAGCACAGAAACTTCACACTTGCATTAGGATTTAAAATTGGTATTCTTGTTCAAAGTTTTGTGAAATATTTTGGTGATGAATACAGATTTTTGGGTATTGATGAAAAGGTGAAATTTAAACAATATGGTGTTAAAAATATTTTGCCATATCGTTATGGTGTTTATTCAAGGTTAGGATATGGAAAATTTTATTTTTTTGGATATTATTCACTTTCCGGTCTTTTTAAATATAAAAAAGGTCCAAATGTAGTTCCAATTAATTTAGGTGTTGGGTTTGCTCTGTATCGGTCAAAAACGTATTAAATTGTTTTACGTCATGCCTATCGGTAGATAAATGTGTCGTTTGGTGTTATTTGTTAGCCTTGTGAAACTTGCCTGCTATACCTTCGTCAGGTAAATCGATAAACATGGATGCTTTTTATTCTCCTCCAAACTCCATCAAATAAGTTTTAATAAAATCATTAATATCTCCATCCAAAACAGCTTGAACATTTCCTGTTTCATAATTGGTTCTCATGTCTTTTACCATTTTATATGGATGTAAAACATAGCTTCTTATTTGTGAACCCCACTCAATTTTTTTCTTTGTTCCTTCAATTTTTTCTTTTTCTTCTTCACGTTTCCTAAGTTCAAGTTCGTATAAATGAGACCTAAGAGTTTTTATAGCATTTTCTTTATTTTTTGTTTGAGAACGTCCGTCTTGATTTTCAATCACAATCTCTTTTTCGCCTTTTGGAGCATACCTTAAACGCACTGCACTTTCTACCTTATTAACATGTTGACCGCCTGCACCACTTGCACGAAATGTATCCCATGATATATCAGCAGGATTTATTTCTATTTCAATGGTATCGTCAATAAGAGGAGAAACAAAAACTGAAGAAAATGTTGTCTGTCTTTTCCCTTGTGCATTAAAAGGTGAAATTCTTACTAAACGATGTACACCATTTTCACCTTTTAAATACCCATAAGCATAATCACCTTCAAATTCAAGTGTAACAGTTTTAACACCCGCCTCATCTCCTGCCTGATAATAAACTTTTTTAACTTTATAATTATTCCGTTCACCCCAGCGTATATACATTCGCATTAACATTTCTGTCCAATCTAAACTTTCTGTTCCTCCAGCACCTGAATTAATTTTTAATAAAGCTCCAAAAGTATCTTCTTCGTTGCGAAGCATATTTCTCAATTCAAGATCTTCAACAAATTTAAGAGTTTTGTTATATTGCTGTTCAACTTCTTGGTCATCTGTTTCACCTTCTTTTGCAAATTCAAAAATTATTTCCAAATCATCAACTGACGAAACAACATCATTGAAAGCATTTACCCATGTTTTTATAGCAGATATTTGTTTTAGGAATTTTTCAGCTTCTTTAGGGTCATTCCAAAAATCGGAGCTTTGAGTATTTTTCTCTTTTTCTGTTATTAGAATTATTTTATTGTCAATGTCAAAGATACCTCCTTAACGCATCTTTACGTTCTATAATATCTTTTATTTGTTCTGATGGAATCATTTTTATTTTTTTTAATTAGTGCTTGCAAGAAAATACTAATTACCGCTTGTAAATGTAATATAAATTATATTTTTATAATATTTTCAATCGTTTTTAAAATCAACTCGCTCTCAAAACCCTTGCTGACGGCATATCTAACAAGTTTTACTTTAGCATCATATTTATTATTTGATTTTAAAGTTTTAAGTTTTTTTGACAATTCATTAACAAGAATCTTGTTATATTCCTTTTCATCAATTTCATTATAAGCTGATAATATTAATTCTTCAGGAATATGTTTCTGTATAAGTTGGTATTTTATTTTTATTCTTCCCCATTTATTAAAACGATATTTATCACGCACATAAAATTTTGCATATCTTTTTTCATTTATAAAATCATTTTTCACAAGTTTTGATATTATTATTTCAATATCAGTTTCGATAAGTCCCCATTGTAATAATTTTTCTTTTATATCGTGTTTGCAATTTTCTTTTACACTGCATAATTGCATAGCTCTTAATAATGCTTCTTTATTTGATATTGCTTTTTTATTAAGCATAAATTACGCAATCGTTTACATGGTTTAAATAGCTGATTATAGTTTATATGTATCGAGACTTCAATATTAAAGCAAAAAGTTGACAATATACAATTAACAGTAGGCAAAAAAACTGCAAACTAAAATTATCCACGAATTCTATGGTTAGCTTATCTGCTTATTGTATGAATTAATATTTCCCCATATTAACATTTTGTCAATTGTTAATTGCTAACTGTCAATTTAAAACTAATTTACTATGTTATGTCCATTATTAATCTGTAAACAGTTACCAAATTGCTTTAATCATCCTTGGTTTATTATTAATATCATTTTTAATTTCAATATTCTTAAAATTATATTTTAGCAACATTTTTTTTGTTTCTAATCCAAGGAATTCATTTATTTCTAAATATAATGTCCCATTAGCAACAAGATTGTTCTTGCAAAATTCGGCAATTGCTTTATAGAATTTCAAAGGTTTATTATCTGGCACAAACAAAGCACTTGATGGCTCAAAATCCAAAACATTTTTATGCATAAGCAATTTTTCTTTTTCTCTAATGTAAGGTGGATTACTTACAATAATGTCAAACTTTATATTTAATTTATCATCAGAAAATATATCCTGATGTTTAAAACTTATATTAACACTATTGATTTTTGCATTTTGTTCAGCAATTTGCAATGCTTTCATGGAATTATCTATTGCATATATTTTAGATTCTGACAAATTCCTTGACAAGCTAATTGCAATACATCCGCTACCTGTTCCAATGTCTAAAATATTTAATTGTTTATTTATAGGTTTTGTATTTTTAATAATCCAATCAACTAATTCTTCTGTTTCCTGACGTGGAATTAGAACATTTTTTGAAACAATAAAATTTAAATTGTAAAATTCTGTTTTTCCCAGTATGTATTGAATAGGTTCATTTTTTTTTAATCTGGAAATTATTGATATTATTTTGTTTTGAATTTCGTTATTGAGTAAGCAATCATGTTTTAATAATAGCTCTGTTTTTGAAAAATTTAATACATGTTCAAATATTAAAAATATAATACTTTGAATTTCATTAGCAGGAATTGAAGTAGAAACCTGAGTTTTTATATGATTAATCATTTCTTTAATTAGCATAATTCAAATTTACTGCTATATTTTCATGTAACATTAGATATAATAGAAAAAAAACAGCCCTTGAAAATTAATATCAAGGGCTGTTTATATTATTAATAGTAAGTTTATTTATTTCTCAACAAATGGAATGCTCCCTGGAATTCGTATATTCCAATATCTGTCCCTTCTTTTGCATCTGCACCTTTGGCGGTTATTATGTAATAATATACTCCGGGACTAGCCATTCCTCCTGTTCCTTTAATTTTACCATTCCATC
>Ga0208648_1000157_pt1 | contig 74443 bp, 62 predicted proteins | sample AntAceMetag02UKL_FD_184772 | JGI IMG/M metagenome (GOLD analysis project Ga0208648, IMG submission 184772) | Saline lake microbial communities from Ace Lake, Antarctica - Antarctic Ace Lake Metagenome 02UKL (SPAdes) (version 2) | ecosystem: Environmental > Aquatic > Non-marine Saline and... | reverse complement strand
GAGGACATCTATAGTGTCCGTCCACGAATGAGAGAATTTGTTCGAGTTCAAGGAAGACGAAAATTGTAACCGCAGGAATACATGGAAGTATTTCGAGGATTACAATTTTAGTCTGACGCCGAAATCGGGCAAATTGGCCATTTGTGGATAGCACTAACTAATGGCTGCCCCGCTTTGAAGCCTTGATGGGGTTGATTTTTGCAGCGCCTTTTGTGGCTTCCGCCTTAAGGTGGGTTGCCATGGTGCAATTGCCCATCCGCCATTTGGCGGAAGGATCCGGGAATACCATGCAGTACTCACCATCGGTATAATTTACCACTCTTTGACAGCCGACACACCCCTCGACAATCTTGTGACATGCGCCGCCATTAAATCCACACCCTTTTTTGGTCATGAAAGAACAGTCCTGACCCTCTTTTACTGTTGTACAAACCATTTTAATCACGTCCTCTCCAATAATCTTTTAACTTCTATTCGTACCAATCAAAAACTTGATTGTCAGAAACAATAGCCATGAAACTTCAGTTTTCAAGGAAAAAAATCACTGTAGGGGCACGGTGCACCGTGCCCCTACAGGTTGATGCCGATACCCAGCTCCTTCAGCTGATCCGGATCTACCGGGGACGGTGCTTCCGTGAGGGGACATGTCCCGCTGGTGGTTTTGGGAAATGCAATGATTTCTCGGATGGAATTGACTCCGGCCATAATGGCCACAAGACGATCAAACCCCAATGCCATGCCGCCATGAGGAGGAGCGCCGTGTTTCAGGGCATCAATCAGAAATCCGAATTTTGAGCGCGCCTCTTCCGGTGAAATACCCAACGCGTCAAACACCATCTCCTGGGTTTCTGCATTGTGTATCCTGATGCTGCCGCCACCGATTTCCGATCCGTTTAAAACCAGATCGTACGCTCTGGCCCTGACTTTTCCGGGGTGTTCCAGGAGTAAAACCAGATCTTCCTCCACAGGGGCCGTAAACGGGTGATGGACCGCCACAAACCGGCCATCGGTGTCATCATATTCCAGCAGTGGGAAATCCGTTATCCAGACGAAAGCGTAGTCCCCTTCCTTTATCAATCCCTCGCGCCTTGCCATTTCCAGGCGGAGTGCACTCAATGCGGGGTTGGCAATGGCGGGTTGATCCGCCACCATCAGGATCAGGTCTCCCGGAGAAGCGTCAAGGCGCCCATTGAGGGAAAGCTTCGTTTCATCGTTAAAAAATTTCGCCAGGGGTGATTGCCACTTATCCGCTGCGATCTTGATCCATGCCAGGCCTTTGGCCCCGTTAGCGGTGGCAACCAGGGATATTTCGTCCAGCGCCTTTCTCGAATATGCGCCGGCCGCATTCTTCACACAAATGGCTTTAACCATGCCGCCTGCAGCAACAACACTTTTAAACACCTTGAAATCCGATTTTTCCGCGATATCCGTGATGTTTTTAAGTTCCATGGCAAACCGCAAATCCGGCCGATCCGTACCAAAGCGATCCATGGCATCCTGATAGGTCAGGTGGGGAATGGGAGAAACGATTTTTCTGGCCATGATGCTGGTGAAAAGTGCCTCCATCATGTTTTCAAAGATATCCATAACGGCTTTTTCGTCGACAAACGCCATCTCCAGGTCCACTTGGGTAAACTCCGGTTGACGGTCCGCCCTGAGATCCTCGTCCCTGAAGCATCTGACCATTTGATAATACCGATCAAAACCGGATATCATCAGTAGCTGCTTAAAGAGCTGGGGGGATTGGGGAAGGGCGTAAAACTTTCCGGAGTTGATACGGCTGGGCACCAGATAATCCCTTGCACCTTCAGGGGTGCTCTTGGTGAGAAAGGGCGTTTCCACCTCGATAAAATCCCGTTCGTTCAGATATGCCCTGATGCAGGAGGCGATGGCATGACGCTTTCTGAAATTCTCAAAAATCTGTGGCCTGCGAAGCTCCAGATAGCGGTATTTCAATCGAAGGTTTTCAGATGCATCCACAGCGCCATCCACCTGGAACGGGGGTGTTTCAGTCTGATTGAGGATTTTTACTTCCCCCGCTTTTATTTCGATTTGCCCCGTGGGGAGATCGCGGTTTTCCTGGCCTTCGAGCCTGGGAACCACTTGGCCTTTGACAGCCAGAACCCACTCGTTTCTCAGAACATGGGCCCTTTCATGGGCTGCGGCATTGACCTGGGGGTCAAAAACCACCTGGGTAATCCCCTCCCGGTCCCTCAAATCGATGAAAATGAGGTTTCCAAGGTCACGTCTTCTGTTCACCCACCCCATCAGGATGACTTCCCGGTCCACATGGTGTTGCCTGAGGGTTCCGCAGTTGTGGGTTCGTTTCCATTCCCCAAGAGAATCAATGGCTGCTATTTGGGTTTGTTCGTTTTTCATTTTTGAAGTACGTCCTTTAAAGTCGATACCAGATTGTTAAAACCCACGTCGATCTGTTCCCCGGTGTTCATATTCCGCAAAACGGCCCTTTTTGCGGCTGCCTCGTTGTCTCCCACAATCAGGACGTTTTGGGCTTCCAACCGGTTGGCCTTTTTCATTTGCGATTTAAGGCCTTTTCCCCCGTAATCCATCTCCACCCAGAGTCCCTGCTCCCGCAATGCCGTCATCCATTTGAAGGCTGGTAAACTGGCGTTTTCGCCAAAAGCGGCGATAAAAAGGTCCGGTTTCCGGGGTTCCATCGGTTTTGACGCCTCCAGGAGAGCGACCAGCCTTTCAACACCAACGGCAAACCCGATGGCGGGATGGTCAGGGCCGCCGAGGGTTTTGACCAGGCCATCGTACCGACCGCCCCCGGCAACGGCATTCTGGGCGCCCAGGTGCTCGGTCTGAATTTCAAATGTGGTTCGGTTGTAATAGTCAAGCCCCCTGACCAACCGATCATTGACCTCAAAGGGAATATTTAACCCATCAAGATATGTCTTGAGTGATCCAAAATGTTCCCGGCAATTCCGGCAGAGAAATGCGGGTATGGTGGGCGCATTTTGAACAATGGACTTGCAGGTTTCCACCTTGCAATCAAATACCCGTAACGGGTTTAACTGTGCCCTTTTTTGACAGTCGGCACAAAGGGAGGAGGTCCTGTCGGCCAGATAGCTTTTCAGCTTTTTTTTAAAATCCGGCCGGCAGTCGGGGCATCCCAGCGAATTGAGATGCAAGCTGACATCCGTCAGCCCAACTGTCTCAAAAAGATACATGGCCAGAATGATCATTTCGGCATCGCTTCTGGGGCCCGGATCGCCGAAAAGCTCGACATCAATCTGATGAAACTGCCGAAATCGCCCTTTCTGAGGCCGTTCATGCCTGAACATGGGCCCCATGGCATATAATTTTTGTATGGGATAATTCTGGTACAATCGGTGTTGAATATAGGCCCTCACCACAGACGCGGTGGCCTCTGGCCTCATGGTCAGTCCCCGCCCTTTGATATCTTCAAAGGAGTACATTTCTTTCGACACGATGTCGGTTTCCTGGCCGATGCCGCGGCTGAAAAGTGCTGTTTTTTCAAGAACAGGGGTTTTGATTTCCCGGTATCCAAATGCGGAAAACAAAGCCCGGGCCTTGGTTTCAATTTCCTGCCATCGGGCGGACTCTTCGGGAAGGATGTCCTTAAAGCCTTTTAATGTCGTAAATTCCAATGGTTAATGTGCTCCCGTTTTGCTATAAGACACTCTTTTTTGACTATTCGATGGTGATTTTTTTGGCCACTTTACTTTTTCCCGGGGTGTTCTTTTTTTCTAAGGTCCTTATTTTTGTATCCACCAGGGTTTTGACGGCTTTGAGAAGTTCAAGGCGTGAGCGGTCAAGGTGTTTCATGAATTCCGGGGCGTTTTTAGACAAATCTTCAAAGCCCTGAAAAAATTTTCCCAAAGGGCATAATGCTTTGGCGTTACCCGCCTCGCTTTTCTTTTCGGCCATGACGAACTCCTTTTATGAATCAAAATGGATCAGTAAATGCTGCCCTTCAAGGGTGGCCTTGAGCGAGTCTAACGCAGCAACCTGCCGGGGAAGCATCACGCTCCGTTTGAAGCCGCCGATGCGAACAATCAGTTCATCAGCGATTTTGTGCAATGCCACATCCTTTTTCTCAATAAAGGGCAGTTTCATTTTCAATTGGTATTTTCCATCGATTTTGGTAAATTCGTAGGGTTTTCCCTTGAAAAACCGATCCAGTGGATTGCGTACGCCGTATATCTGGTCCCCCAGCGCCTTGAGGTTTTCAAATCCCAGAATTTCCCCTTTGAATAAATTCACCGGGAAAAGGGGTACAGGCTGAAAATAGGCTTCGGCTTCTTGCACATATCGTTTCTGGCTTTCCTGCCAGTTTTGAAAATAGGGTTCGTTGACCCCATCGGGCAACACACGATTCATGATAATCGCATCAATGCTCATTTTGTAGAGGCAAAAGTACATGAACGCCCGCTGGGTTTCTTTTAAAACGATTTTTTCAGGATTGGTGACCAGGCGCACGGTGGTTATTTCAGGATCCGTCAGCAGTGAATCCACACCCCGCAATCTATCAAACAGCCGCTCAATGGCGTCAAAATAGTCTTCACCCGGAAGAGGGATATCATAGAAGCGTTTGGCCATGGGCCGGGCATATTTGACGATGGTTTTCTCAATTTTAAAAATTTTGTTGATGTACCATTCCAGTGTCGTGGGAATACTGATAAAGCGAAGTGATTCACCGGTGGGTGCACAATCCAGCAGAATCACGTCAAAGCTGTTGTCTCTGGCGTAGCGGTTGATATGCAGGAGCAGGCTGATTTCTTCCATGCCCGGCAAAATGGCCAACTCCTCGGCGAGAATTTCATCGAGCCCGGTGGTGTTCAAGAGGGTTGAAAGATATTTGTGAATGTCGCCCCAGTTTTTTTCAATCTCTTCCTGGATATCCAGTTCCTGAATCCACAGGTTCTCCCCGACCTGGGCAGGTTGACCCTTGCTCTGGTTGAGGAGGGTCTTTTCCATGTCGAAGATATCCGACAGGCTATGGGCCACATCCAGACTCATGATGACCGTTTTATTCCCGCGTTCGGCCGCTTTAATGCCTGTGGCCGCAGCGGCACTTGTTTTTCCGACACCACCCTTGCCGGCGAAAAATATAATTCTCATGCTGTATTCTTTCTGATAGGCGAGCGTTGCAAATCTATGCAAGATATCACAACCGTCAAATTTTTTAAAGAAAAAGCGAGGGTCAATCGGGAAGGCCACATGGGAAAGGAGACATGAAAACTTCAGAGAAAAAATTTGGGGGGGTTAAATCATGATAAACGTCAATGGGGTGGCAGAAAAGGGATAGAAGCCGAAATTTGAGTTGACGTAGAAAGTGTTAAAGAATCATCGAAAGATGACAGTGAGCCATGGATGGCAATCTATCGGATTCTTAACACCCCTTTTCTTTCCCCATCGATACAATCCTATTTGCCCGATTCAGAAAACCAGGGCAAAAACCACAAATACAAATCCAAACAGACACAGCAAATTAATCGAAACATTCCATAGCTTGTTCATTGTCATCTCCCCCTCGAACCTTTTGTTTTCGTTTCAAGGCATCATTAAGAGGAGCTCCCGGGTTGCTCCGTATCGAAACTTAAACGCGTTATGGATCATAGTGAAAGCAAGGGGCGTGCCGAACCTGAGGCAGGGTGTCTCACATTTAGTTAACACTTTGAAAATACAGATAAAAAAGTTTTTAGATCTATGGGTGAATACGGAATAGTGGTGTTTCAGGGCGTGCGTTACGGATGCGTATGTTTTATGCTGAGACTGGGGTTTTGGGTTAAGTCTCATAATGAGACGATCTTTTGTCTCATTAGTCAAAGATGGCCCGCACAAATTCGTCGGCATCAAAAGCCCTGAGATCGTCCATCTGTTCGCCGATGCCGATGAAACGGATGGGAATCTGAAGCTGGCTGGAGATTCCGATCACAATGCCCCCTTTTGCGGTACCGTCCAGTTTGGTGAGGATAATGCCCGTCAGTCCCAATGCTTCCTGAAAGGCTTCTGCCTGTGAGATGGCGTTTTGACCCGTTGTGGCATCGAGGACGAGCCATACTTCATGGGGAGCCCCCGAAAGCTTTCGACCGATGATCCGGTTTATTTTCTGGAGTTCCTCCATCAGGTTGACCTGGGTATGCAGTCTTCCGGCCGTGTCCACCAGGACCACATCAATCTTTCTGGAAATGGCGGCGGTCATGGCGTCGAAAGCAACGGCAGACGGATCAGCACCTGTGCCCTGTTTAATGACCGTGGCGCCCACCCGTTCTCCCCAGATGGTCAGCTGTTCGACAGCCGCGGCCCGGAAAGTATCTGCAGCAACCAGCATGACGGTTTTTCCCTCGTTTTTGAAACGGTTCGCTATTTTGCCGATGGTGGTGGTCTTCCCGACCCCGTTTACCCCCGCAATCATAATGACCAGAGGGTCTTCGGGTTTTGACGGTGCATTTTCAATCGGTTTTTGATCCAGTAAAGAGAGGATATGGTTTTTCAACATCTCTTTGAGTTTCTGCGGGTCTTTCAGCTCTTTTCTCGTCACCTTTTCTCGGATGGTATCCAACAGGCCCTGGGTGGTACCCACTCCGATATCGGATGTAAAAAGAATTTCCTCAAGCTCATCCATCAGCGTTTCAGTAATTTCTTTTTTGCCCGCAAAAAGGCGGTCAATCCGGCCGGTGAAAGACGATCTGGTTTTTGTAAGGCCGTGACGAAGTCTTTTAAAAACCCCGTCTGTGGTGTTTTCAGGTTTGTTTTCATTGTCTCCGTGGACCGGCGTACCATTGTCCACGGGGTTGGCAAGCTCAGGGCTTTGCGGTGTTTCCACCTGTTTGACGGTTGGTTCCTTCGGATGTTTTTTCTTTCTAAAAATGGCCATTCTAGGTTGTTCCTTGTTCAAGTTGTGAACTTATTTTTGAGTGAGCCCTTAGTTGGCGGCAAACTGTTCCTGCAACCGCTGGATGTCAACGGACACGAGTTTTGATACACCCTTGTTCTCCATTGTGATACCGAAAAGACGATCGGTGATGCCCATGGTTTTTCGGCTATGGGTCACCATGATTATCTGGGAGTCCCTTTTAATTTTGTTTAACAGGTCATTGAATCGATCGATATTGGCTTCATCTAAAGGTGCATCCACTTCATCCAAGAGACAAAAAGGGCTTGGCTTGATCATGTAAATGGCAAAAATGAGGGCCATTGCCACCAGGGCTTTTTCACCGCCCGAAAGGAGACCCATATGGCTCAGACGTTTTCCGGGGGGCTGTACCTCTACCAGGATACCGCTATCAAGGGGTTTTTGTTCGTCCGTGAGCTTGAGCCCGGCTGTGCCGCCACTGAAGAGGATGGGGAAGATTTCTTTAAGTTTTTGATCTACCTGCAGAAAGGTTTTGTTGAATTTTTCAAGGGATGTTTTGTTTATTTTTTTTATGGCGGCGTTTAAGGATTCTATGGAATTCAACAGATCCTGGCGTTGCCCCAGAATAAAATCACGGCGTTCTTTGAGCGCCTCATATTCCCTGATGGCTGTCAGGTTAACCTCCCCCATATTTTTCCGTACCTCTTTCTGGTTTTCAATTTCTTCTTTTGCTGCCGGTTCGTCAAAATCATCCCGCAGGAATTGTTTGTAAATTTCCTTCATGTTGACACCAAAATTTTCCTGGACCCTTTCCAGCAGGTTGTCGATTTTGAACCGGATTTCGGACTGGGCCATTTTGCTACGGTTGATCTCCTCAGTGAAGCCATCAATCTGATCTTTTAGCTGCGCAACCCGTTGTTCTTCATCCTTGATGGCATCCTTTCGATTGCGGTAATCCAACTCCCGGCGGCTCATATTCTCTTCCGCCAGTTGTAATTCTTGATAAAGGCCTTTGAGGGATTCTTTAAGGGATTCTCTTTTCACTTCACATGCCTGCCGGCGGTGTTGTCCTTGCTCACTATCTTTTAAGATGGCTTCTAGCCTGTCCAACGAGTCATCCAGGTAATTGTCGACCATCTCCATTTCACGGGCTACGCCTCGCTGAGATTCCATGCGGAGACGACAATCCTCCTTGAGCTTTGAAGCTTTTTCGCGGGTGTGCTCAAATTCTGCTTCAGCCTCTTCTAATTCCAGTTCTTTTTCATGGAAATAAGCGGCTTCACGCGCTTGTTTTTCCCGACTTTCATGAAGCGCCGACTGCAGCTTTTTCAGTTTTTCCTGCTGCTTTTCCTGATCGATTTCCTTTTGCTTGAGGTCGTCTTGAATTTTTCGGGAAAGTTTTTCAGATTGGTCCAGTTCCTGGCCCAGGCGAAACAGTATTTTATCAACATCACTGATGTCGTCCCGGCAGGACCATTTTTCGTCGGTCAACTGCTGAACCGCCATTTGATTATCTTCAATCTCAGCCAGAATGTCTTCCATTTGAAACCTCAGGTCTTCAAATTTTCGTTTGTGGTCGGCGACCTCCTTTTTCAGCTCGACGATTTCTCGTTTTCTGGCCAGAAGCCCTCTTGAGGTATGGGAAAGGCGGCCGCCTGTGATGACGCCACGTTGATCCACCATATCTCCTTCAGGTGTTACAAAGCATCGGGAACCGCCATGTTTTTCCAGAGCGGTCAGGGCCGTGGGGACATCATCGACCAATACGGTGTTGTTCAAGATGTCGTTGATAAGCGGTTCAAATTCTTTCGATGTGGTAACAAAATTTCCCAAGGGCAAAAACGTTGAATCGGTTTTACCCTCAATCCCGGAGATTTTGAGGTCTTCCAGCGGGGCAAAACTGCCGATCCCCCTCCCCTTTTCTTTGAGATAGCCCACCGCGGCTGCAGCGTCGTCTTTTGTCATGGTGATCACATATTGCAGTTTATCGGCCATAACCGCTTCGAGGGCCCTTTCATACCGGGGTTCCACCTCAATGAGATCCGCCAGAATTCCCAGAACCCGACCTTGATTGCCCGGTGCAAAATCCCTGGCCCGCATGATGGTTCTTACGCCCACTTTGTATCCTTCAAAATTTTCCATCAGACCTTCCAGGCTCGCCAGCCGGGATCGACAACTGTTCAACTCTGATTCCGCTTTTTTTGCCTCCGTTTCAACGCGTTTTTTGATGCTCTCAAGTTCCTTTGTTTTTGAACCGGTTTCTTCGATACTGTTTTCAAGTTCCTGGAGCTTTTCCACGATCGTTTCCCGGACCCTGGTTTTTCTTTCGGAAGTTTTCAGGATGCTTTCAGCTCTGGCGGAGGTCTCTGCCAGTTCATTTTTCAGTCTGGAGCGGCTGTCGGAGATCTGTTCCAATGCCTTGTTGAGATAGCCCGTTTCATGGTTAAGGCCCACTGCATGGGTTTCACCGGCACTCATATTTTTCCTCGCCTTTTCAAAGTTCTCCCGGATTTCCTTGAAAAGCCGTTTTCGTGTTTTCAGGCGTTCCTCTTCAAGTTGCGCATCTTGCTCAAGATCGGCGGTTTCTCTCTTTAGCCTGAGCATTTCCCCTTTCCGGTGGTCTTTTTTTTTCTCCAGCGCCACAATGTTCGTTCGCACGTCCCCCTGCTCTGTTTCGAGGCGGGAAGCCAATTGAGAAAGGGTTTTGAGCTCTCCTTCCAGGGATTGTATTTCCGCCTCCCTTTTTTGAACCCGGTCTCTGCAATCAAAATGTACCTTGCGACAAGCGGAAAGCCCCTCTTCCTGTTCATCCAGTTCCAGGTTCAGGTCGACGATTTTGGCTTCGTGCCGAGAAAGGGTTGCGGCGAGCCCGTTTTTTTCATCCACAAGGGCTTCAGTGGAGTGCATTTTATGGCCCACATCATCCATGAGTTTTTCGTAAGTGTTCCCAAAAAACGCCAGTTCCAGATCCTGAATCTTGAGACTGAGGGCTTTGTACCGTTTGGCTTTGGCAGCCTGCCTTTTCAGTGATCGGATCTGTTTTTCGATTTCGCTTAGAATATCGCCAACCCGTTGCAGGTTGATTTCGGTCAGCTCGATTTTCTTTTGTGATACTGCCACCTTTTTTCTATATTTTGTGATACCGGCAGCCTCTTCCAGCATGATTCGGGTTTCCTCGGGCCGCTGCTCAATAATGTTTCCGATTTGGCCCTGGCCGATAATGGAAGAGGTTTTGTTTCCCAGACCCGTATCCATGAAAACCTCTTGGATGTCCTTTAACCTGCACGGAACATTGTTGAGCAGGTATTCACTCTCGCCGGATCTGTAAAGACGTCTGGTGACGGACAATTCCGGGTTGTGGGCAAAGGCGGGTGGAAAATCACCGGTTCCATTTTCAAAAAGGAGCGAAACTTCAGCCATTCCAAGCGGTTTGCTGTTACCGGCGCCGCTGAAGATAACATCTTCCATTTTCCGGCCGCGGAGTTGTTTGGGGCTCTGTTCTCCCATACACCACCGGATGGCGTCGACCACATTGCTTTTACCACAGCCATTGGGTCCCACAACGCCGCTGATGCCAGTCGGAAAGTCAATTTCCAATCTTTCCAGAAATGACTTGAAGCCCTGTATGGATATTTGCTTTATTTTCATCCCGTTCTCCGGTCCTGGGATTTTAAAATCTATTTGGATGCATTTTTTTACACTCTTTAATAATCAAAAATTTTATAATATAATTTCTGGATCTTGTAAAGAAGAAATACAATATGATGTGATAGAAAAGATAATAATGCCAAGATGTAGTGCAATTTGTTTCCATTTTGGAATGATGTTGACATATTCTCAGCAAAATCCCTATTATCGGACCATAAAATATACGGGGTGATACGATGATGGATCTTATGGAAGCGATAAAAGAAAGAAGGAGCACCCGTGCTTTTCTGGAAAAAACTGTTACCCGGGAGACGCTGGAATATCTTCTTCAACTGGCCATACAGGCACCCTCAGCCATTAACCTTCAGCCATGGGAGTTGGCAGTTGTGTCCGGGGAAGAGAAGAAGCGATTGAGTCGGTTGCTGGTCAAGCGGATGAAGGAAAAAAACATCTCCTGTGCGCCGGGCGCGAAAAATCGTCTCTCAGAGGCGTTCATGGAGAGACAGCGGGGACTCTTAAATACCATTCAGCCCCACCTGCCGGAAGACACCGTGTTTCAGGAATTTATCAATGAGGGGAGTTGCAACTTTTACGGCGCGCCCACAGCCGTGATCATCAGCATAGACCAGGTTTTTTCAAGTGCCAGGCTCACGGACATTGGTGTTCTGGTGGGTTATCTGGTTTTGGCCGCCCATGGTTTGGGGTTGAGTACCTGCCCCATCGGCCTGATCACGGCATTTGATGAGGATATCAAGGAGGAATTGAATATTTCGGAGGACAAACAGGTGGTGATCGGTGTTGCTGTGGGATACGGAGATCCTGACGCTCCCGTCAATGGTGGCCGATCGGAAAGGGTTCCTCTTCAAGACGTGGTGAAATGGCGGCATTAGACCAAAAGTTTCCTCCATCCCAGAATGCCTTCGGCCGGGTGGGGGTAGCCTTTTCCTCCGGGTTTTTCGGTTTTTTTGCACACGCCGGATTCCTGGCGGCCCTTCGGGAGATGGAGATTGTCCCTTCGGCATTTGCCGGGGCCAGTTCAGGCGCCATTGTGGCGGCCATGGCCGCTGCGGAAATGAGTAATGACGACATCCGTGCCCTTTTGTTTAATGTTAACAAAGACGATTTCTGGGATCCCGATCCTCTGCCCAAGTTTCTGAAAAACGCCTTGCGACTGTTCCGGGGATATACCGGCTATCTCAGGGGAAACGGGTTTGCGCGGTTGCTCCAAAAGCTGCCGGCAAAACGATTTGAGGAGTGTCGATACCCCCTGGCCATTTCAGCCGTGGATATAACCCATAGAAAAGAAAAGATTTTTATTAAAGGTGATCTCGTTAATGCCATAAAAGCCTCAGGGTCGGTCCCCATGCTGTTTAAGCCCACGCAAGTCGATGGTGCTCTCTACTTAGATGGCGGCATCAGCGGGAAGGCGCCGGTGGAAGCCCTGGCGGATCTTTGTGATCTGGACAGAATCCTGATCCATTTCATCGCTTCTGAGAATGTCAAAAACACAGGCAACGGGTTTATGGAAAAGCGATTCACCCCCTGGCGGATGCAGCACATCGCCATCAATACGGCCCGAATGGAAGATTATGAAAGGCAGAAAAGGGTTGTGGCCATGCGTGGGGTGGAGGTCATTGAAATCAACACCGGTGCACCGTCCATGGGCCCCAACAGTCTGGATAGGGGGCCGGCCGCCTACCGGGCCGCTAAAGTTTCGGCTCAAAAACAACTGAAGCGTGTGTTTATGGGTGCCTGCTAAATAGTTGGATTTTCGTTCAGTCCTTTATGTGCCGTGATACAAAGGATTTAATGGCATCCGGATACCGGGGGTCCAGGCTCGCGTTGCTGTGGTTGGATCCTGTGGCCACAAATAGTTCCGCTCCTCCCCCGGGGAAAGCGTCCCGCAAACGCCAGGCGTAGTGAAGGGGAAAATTCTGATCTTTTTCGCCGTGGATGAGCAATACCGGTGCATGAATGGTTTTGGCAAGTCGCACAGGACTGATGGCATCCATTTGAAATCGGTAGTAAATATCCATCCATAAAACGATCATGGACCCAAAAACCCAACCGAAGACAGGATTAACGCCCCGGTAGAGGCTGCGCAAGCCTTCTTTTGTCCGTGCGTAACACCCTTCCAGAAATAAAAGCCTGATACGATCGGGATGCCGGGATGCGGCCAGAATGGCGCCGGCCGCCCCGGCGGAATGCCCATAAAGCAGCACCGGTTCGTCCAGCCATTGCAGGATTGCTTCAATATCTTCGGCAAAACGGAACGCGTTCATGGACCGGTTGGGGGTGGAATTTCCGTGATCCCTGGCACTGTGAAAGACCGTTTTAAACCCCAGCTTGGCGAAAACCCGGGCACGACCCGTCATGCGGTCCCGGTTCCGGCTCCAGCCGTGGGCCAGCAGGACCGTCCCCCTGGACGGCATGTCCGGTTCAATAATCCAGGTTTCCAGCATTCCCCCGTCCACCGCGGGAATTTTAATATCCCTGACATGCCCCCAGTCAGGTCTGTCCTGAACCGGCCTGCGGGGAATTTGATGGACCAGGTACGTCAGAAAGAGCGTTAAAAGTAGATAAACCAGCGCGGCAACAATGAGGAACCCCATAAAGAATCGGTTACTCCATATTTGAATTTAACGGTTATTGAGGGCGTCTGAGATATTTTCAGCAGTTACTTTGATCTCATCCATATCCCCGGGTATGATTTCCCATTTTGAAACCGGAAGGTCAGGCCCTCCCGGGACTTTAGGGATCAGGTGAAGATGGTAGTGCATGACCACCTGATTGACGCCTCTTCCATTCAGTTGTACGCAGGCCACGCCGGATGCCTTCAATGCGGTTTCGATCCCCGCCGTCACTTTTTTTGAGGCCTTGTGCACAGCAGCGAGATCCCCGTCGGAAATTTCCCTGAGGTTTGCCGCATGGTTTTTGGGAATAATCAGGGTGTGCCCCGAAGATATGGGATTAATGTCCATAAAAGCCAGAACCTGGTCATCTTCATACACCTTGAAACAGGGGATCTCTCCTTTAACGATTTTACAAAAAATACAGTCTTCCATCATCGACCTCCTTGCCTTATTCTGCCAGTTTGTTTTTTTGTATGATGCCTTGAATCATTAACCTTTTTTCTTCAGGAATATCAGCCTTCTTTTTAATGTTCATGGATCGCATGACGTCATAGGACCCATCGTCAAAGAGCACCGGCACCTGGGTGACGTAATCGGGATGGTGACAGCAGCCCGGCGCAAAATAGCGTCCGGCCCTTCCTCCCTCTCGAAGGGTTTTTCGGGCCTTGTCGTACATTGCCTGACCCATGACCGTGCCGATCTGCCCGCCATAGGCGGCGACCATTTGCCCCGCATCATAAAGTCTCTTTTTTTTCGTCATTTGGTTTTCCTTTGTCCCGGTCTAAAGATTATCCGGAAGGTTTATCTCCGAAACAAGCTGTCCAAGGGGTTTAAGGCCTTGGTCCCCGGATTTCTCAACCAGCGATTCAAGGGTTTTCAGGGCATGGGGGATGTAAGCCTCAAAATGGGATTTTTTCATGACCTTTGACAGAAATGAAAAGGCCCCCAGGATCTGAAGGTTCCGTTGAATGGCCAGGTAAGGGTAGTCCCTTTCAAAAGGGCTGGCCCATGCGGGGTTATGGTCTTTGACCCGGGCCACATAATCGTCATGGATTTGCTGTTTCTGAAGATCCGACAACCGGACGTAGGGGTCCACCAGAAGCGACGAGAGATCATAGGCCAGAGGCCCCAGCCGTCCCCCCTGCCAGTCGATGATCCCGATTTTTTCATTATCCACCATAATGTTTCTGGATTGGAAATCTCGATGCATGAAGAACTGTCCGTTCGCCCGGGACGCCATTTGGGCCAGGTGGTCAAAGGCGGTCTCAAGCCCGGGCCATGGTCTTTCATGCCCCAGAAAACCCTTCAGAAAGGCATCTCTGAAATAATGGGCTTCATATTGCTGCATGACGGTCCGGTCATAACGTTCGGTCTGCGCGCACCATGCGGGATCAAAACCTTTTTCTCCCTGGATCTGGAGGTCAAAAAGATGTTCTAAAACCTTTTGATAAAGTGGAATCGGGTCCTTGCCCGACAGGACCACGTCCTGAAGGCTTGTGGACCCCAGATCTTCCATGATAAACCAGCCTTCCGCAAGGTCGTATTGATGAATAACGGGAAGGGGCGTCCCTTTTCGCTGAAGGTGATGGGCAATCATAACATACGCGTTGTTTTCACGTTCTCGGGCCGCCGTCTTCGGGGGATTGGCCATGGCAATGAACGATTGTTTTGACACTGGCGCACTGATACGCCGGAAAACACGGTGTGAACCGTCACCGGGCAGAGGATCAAATGAAAATCTTTTTTCCCCGGGGCAGGCCTTTTTCATGAAGGCCATGATTTTTTGTTTGAATTCCTGATCCATAAGTGAATCAAATCAAAATGTTATCCGATGACCCCCACCAGATCCTCCGTCACCTCGCCGGTCGCGGTAACGACACTGTCAATGACCCGGACGTTTTCTTTGACCGTGACATTTCCCCATAAAATGGAACGGGCAACCTCTGCGCCTTTCTCCAGGGAAATGCCGTTCCCCAGGACGGCCCAGTCTTTGAGCCGGGCACCTTCATGAATCCGACACTTTCGGCCCATCAGAAACGGGGCGCCGTTCAATGCTTCCCGGTTGGCTTCAATATAGCTTTCAATATTTCCCGCATCCCGCCAGTAATGGTTTTGCACCACATGTCCCCGTAGGGGGCGCCCCGCCCGAATGAGGGCACGATAACACTCCAGAATACAGGAAAAGCGACCGGAAGGGATATGGTCCAGCACTTCCGGTTTCATAATGTGAATGCCCGTAAATGCCAACCGTCCTGCTTCCGGCACAGGGTTAATCTCCAGAATGTCCTTTTGGCTGTTGAGTTTGATCTGATTGAAGGGCGCAAAATCATGAAGCACCAGGGTCACCAGATCGCCCCGTTTCTGATGGGTTTCCAAGGCCGGGCCAAGGTCGATGTCCGTCAGGATATCCCCGTTAACCACAATGAAAGGCTCACGGTCCCAGAACCACCGGGTTTTTCTGATGCCGCCCCCCGTGCCCAGGATCTCCGGTTCCTCGCTGATATGAATCCTTACCCCGAAAGGTCGTCCGCTATTCAGATAATTTCGAATCTGGCTTGGGTGATGGTGAGTGTTTACAACCATCTCATCCACCCCGTGGGCCTTAAGCCAGAAAATGGTGCGGTCGATGATCGGCCGGTTACCCACGGGAACGAGCGGTTTGGGCCTGGTTGATGTGAGGGGGGCGAGCCGGGTGCCGAGACCAGCCGCCAGAATCATTGCTTTCATGGTCAATTTTTTCCGTTGCAATTGTTTGTTACTGATTATACATGATGAAGGATCATGTCAATACTGTTTTCACCAAAAGAAAGGACCGTCAATGCATTCCACCCTTGAGCTTTCAGAACTTCACGATCACGTGGGCAGACTTTTTATGGCCGGCATGCCCGGGCCTCGCCTGGATGCAGGGACCGTTTCACTCATTCGGGACAGGGGTCCGGGCGGGATTATCCTCTTCAAACGGAATATCGTGGATCCCCTTCAGGTGGCAGCACTTACGAACGATCTTCAGGAAACGGCTCTGAAATACCATGGCGTTCCCCTTTTTCTGGGTGTGGATCAGGAGGGGGGACGTGTGGCCCGTCTGCGGGAACCCTTCACCTGTTTTCCCGGTAACAGCGCCATCGGCGATGGTCCCGGTTCCCACGAGATGGCCGCCGTTTTTGGCCGGGTAACGGCAACGGAAATGCGGCTGGTGGGTCTCAACATGAATATGGCGCCGGTTTTGGATGTGCCTAAAGGGCCAATGGATCAGGTCCTTCAAAACCGAACTTTCGGGGAGGACCCGGGCCGGGTGGGAAATCTAGGCCGGATTGTCATAAAATCGCTTCAGGAAAACGGTGTCATGGCGGTGGGCAAACACTTCCCCGGTTTGGGAAAGGCGCGCCTGGATCCCCATCAGCATCTCCCCACCATTGAAGCGGATCAACAGGAAATGGATAGCATCGATCTGCCGCCCTTTCAGGATGCTGTTCGGGAAGGGGTTTCCGCCATCATGACATCCCACGCCCTTTACCCGGGCCTGGATGCCCATTGTCCGGCAACCCTGTCTTATGCGATTATCACGGAACTGCTGAGAGAACGGTTGGGATTTCAAGGTCTGATTATCACCGATGATCTGGAAATGGGCGCCATCAAGAAGGACCCGGGCGTGGCCGAAGGTGCGGTAAAGGCCTTTGAGGCGGGAAACGATATCCTGCTGATCTGCGAAGATCAGGGACTTGTAAGGGAGGCCATGGACGCGTTGAGAAACCGGTTGCTTACAAATGAGGTGTTGCTCTCAAGGCTTCATGAATCAGTCGGTCGCATTATGGCCGCCAAGGAGAAATTCCTGAAGCGCTGGGAACCTGTTTCCCTTGAAACAGTAAAACGCTACTTCAAGGATAAAACCTGATTCTATGGCAAATTCTATGCAAAGCCATGGCGCAGCACATAATGCCCACCCAGTTCCAAACCCATGGCGAAAGTGAATGCGAGCAAGGCCAGATAATCCTTTCGATCCATCCGTAGTTCACGCAGATAGGTTCGAGGCCCCCGGTTGTACCCGCGGCTTTCCATGGCCATGGCTAGCGCGTCCGCCCGTCTCACAATGCTCTGGATCAGCGGTATCAACAAGGATGCAGTGGCCTTCATCCGTCGCAAAATGGGACCATTCTTGAAGCAGGCACCCCTTGCCGTCTGGGCTTCCCTGATCCTGTTCAGTTCATCCAGTATGGTGGGCACAAACCGCATGGCCATGGATATCATCATGGCCAGATCATGGGAAGGTACACCCATACGCTTGAGGGGTCGCAGGAACCTTTCAATGCCGCTGATGAGTTCGCCGGGTGAGGTGCTCATGGTCAGAATCGATGCACTCAAAATGAGGAGCGAAAACTGCCAGATAACGAAAGCCCCCGTGTGGAGGCCCTCATGGGTAATGGTGACCGGCCATGGGGGAAAAGGTGGAATGGGTGTTCCCGCCGTAAACAGGAGATGGACAAAAAAAAGGAGCCCCAGAAAAAACAGCATGGGACGAAAGGCTGCTCGAATGTGACAAAGATTCAGACGGCTCAGGGGAACCAGGATCAGCAGAAAAGCGGTAATCCAGCACTGGGTCAGCGTATCCCCTTTCAAGATCATTATGCTCAGGACAACGGCGGCGGCCAGCTTCACCCTGGGGTCCAGGCCGTGGATGATGGATGAGCGCGGAATGTATTGACCCAAATGAACCATTGACGATCTTTAACCGTCCGGATAAACCGGAACAAAAAAGTCTCACGCAAAGCCGCAAAGCCCGCAAAGAAAAGCCACAAGATGAATCGCTTTAAAACCCTTGGCGACTTGGCGGCTTTGCGTGAGACAAACATGCATTCAATTCCCGGCAGGCTTCCTCCAATGTCAGAACATCCGTGCGGACCGGATTTCCCATCCTTTGAAGTTGCCACATGAGCTCGGTCACTTCCGGGACGTCGAGGCCCACGTCCTTGAGCAACGCCACTTTGGAAAAAACGGCCTTAGGCGCTTCGCTCAAAATGATGCGGCCACGGTCCATCACCACAACCCGGTCGGCACCGACAATTTCATCCATGTGGTGGGTAATGTGGATGATGGTGATGCCCTGCGTGTGAAGTTTCCGCACCACATCAAGGACCATTTTCCGTCCGGAGGGGTCCAGGTATGCGGTGGGTTCATCCAGGATGATATAACGGGGTTTCATGGCCAGGACACCTGCCATGCACACCAACTGCTTTTCACCATTTGACAGGGCGTGGGGGGCTTTATTCCCGAAGGACTCAAGCCCCACCTGCGCAAGCGCTTCCCGGACCCGCCGGGCTATTTCCTCTGAGGGCAATGCCAGATTCCCGGGCCCGAAAGCCACGTCTTCTTCAACGGTCATGCCCACAATCTGGTTATCCGGATTTTGAAAGACCATCCCCACCAGCTGCCGAATGCGGTAAAGATCGGCCGGGTTTTTTGTACTCAGCCCTTCCACCCGTACGTCACCTATGGTTGTGGGCAGAAGGCCGTTTAAGTGCCTGACGAAGGTGGTCTTTCCACAACCATTGGGACCGATAAGCCCTATGTGAATGCCTCGGGGGATTTCAATGTTAATTCCCCTGAGTGCCGGTATTTCATCACCCTCGTAGGTGTAGGAGAGATTTTCAACCTGAATCATGCGGTGGGTCCCTGGATACGGAGCTTAGGTTTGACCTTTTTAACCACATAGGCCGTCGCCAGGATTTTAACCATATCTCCTATGAGAAACGGCAATACACCCACAGTGATTGCCTTATTAACCGAAAGTTTGGCCACCAGGGAAAGCTGGGCCACACCAAAAAGATAAATCACAACGGTTCCCGCAACAAGGGCGGCGATAGTCCATGCAAAGCCGGGTTTTTTTTTCAGGTTCACCAATGCCCCGATCACCCAGGCGCCGGCGACAAAACCGATCAAATAGCCCCCGGTAGGCCCGAGAAGAACGCCCAAACCCGCTTTTCCACCGGCGAATACGGGTAGCCCAATGATCCCGATCAATAGGTAAGTCACCTGGCTCAAGGCCCCCAGCCGTGCCCCCAGAAGTGCCCCGGCCAGGCCTAAAAACAGGGTCTGAAGGGTAATGGGAACCGGCGGCAAGGGGATGATGAGGTAGGCGCCGGCAGCAGTGCCGGCGCCGAAAAGGGAAGCATAAATCATGCCCCTTAGTGACATGCCCGTTTTCTTCAATTTCTCATCTCGCAGATTTTTCAAAACCAAGGGCGTCAGGGTCTCGGGTCTCGGCAATACCATTTAGGGGGAGCCCATGTCAACGAATTATCCGACTTGTGAAAGACCTCACTTGACGGCCGTTTTTTTTTGTGATAGGCAGAGATTCCTCAAGAATTTCCTATTTTATTTTGAATGTTTAATTGGCAGTCGGGGCGGAGTTTGTTTCCGACCTGCAAAAACACCACAACCATACAAGGAGGATTAAAGGAATGGCTTATAATGCGGTAGAAATGGCGGACTGGCAGATTTCCGAAGCTGCCGAAAAAAACATGCCGACACCTGATGAATGGCGGGATAAATTGGGCCTTAAGCCCGAAGAAATGCTTCCCATGGGAAGACTGGCCAAGCTGGACTTTCTTAAAATCATCGATCGTCTCCAGGACCAACCCGATGGCAAGTACATTGAAGTAACGGCCATTACCCCCACGCCCCTGGGCGAAGGTAAAAGCACCACGTCTTGCGGCCTGATGGAAGGTTTGGGAATGCGCGGCATGAACGTGGGCGGCGCTCTCAGGCAGCCTTCGGGCGGCCCCACCATGAACGTCAAGGGGACCGCGGCCGGCGGCGGCAACTCGCTTTTGATCCCCATGACCGAATTTTCCCTGGGTCTCACCGGCGACATCAACGACATCATGAACGCCCACAACCTGGCCATGGTGGCCATGACGAGCCGCATGCAGCACGAGCGAAACTACAACGACGAGCAGCTAAAACGTTTGACCGGCATGCGTCGCCTCGATATCGACCCCACCCGCGTGGAAATGGGCTGGATCATCGACTTCTGCGCCCAGTCGTTGCGAAACATCATCATCGGCATGGGCGGCCGCTATGACGGCTTTACCATGCAGAGCAAGTTCGGCATCGCCGTGGGCTCAGAATGTATGGCGATCCTGGCGGTTATCCGGGACCTGGCCGACCTCAAAGAACGCCTCAACAACATCACCGTGGCTTTCGACAAGAGCGGCAAACCGGTCACCACCGGGGACCTTGAAGTGGGCAACGCCATGACCGCTTTCATGCGCAACACCATCAACCCGACCCTTATGTGCACCGCCGAGTACAACCCCTGTATGGTGCACGCCGGCCCCTTTGCCAACATCGCCGTGGGTCAGTCCTCCATCATTGCCGACCGCGTGGGCCTGAAATTGTTTGACTACCACGTCACGGAATCCGGATTCGCGGCCGACATCGGATTTGAGAAATTCTGGAACGTCAAGTCCCGTTTCAGCGGCCTGAAACCCAACGTATCCGTGCTTACCTCCACCATCCGTGCCCTGAAAATGCACGGCGGCGGCCCCAAGGTGGTCCCCGGCATCGCCATGGACGAGGTCTACACCAAGGAAAACCTGGAACTGGTGGAAAATGGCTGCGAGAACATGGTCCACATGATCGGGGTCATCCGAAAAGCCGGTATTAACCCGGTGGTCTGTATCAACCGCTTCTACACCGACACCGACGCCGAGTGCGCCATCGTACGCAAGGCGGCCGAGGCGGCGGGCGCCAGATGCGCCGAGTCCAAGCACTGGGAAAAGGGTGGCGAAGGCGCACTGGAATTCGCCGATGCCGTAATCGACGCCTGTAACGAGGAAAACGATTTCAAATTCCTCTATCCGCTGGAAATGAAGCTGCGCGACCGCGTGGAAAAGATTGCCCAGGAAGTTTATGGTGCCGATGGTGTTTCCTGGACCCCCGAAGCGGAAGCCAAAGCCAAGATGCTGGAAAACGATCCCAAATACGACGATTTCGCCACCATGATGGTCAAGAGCCACCTGAGCTTGTCCCATGATCCGACCGTCAAGGGCGTGCCTAAGGGCTGGACCCTGCCCATTCGCGATATCCTGATCTATTCCGGCGCCAAGTTCCTCTGCCCCTGCGCCGGCGCCATCAGCCTGATGCCTGGAACCGGTTCCAACCCCGCCTTCAGGCGGATTGACGTGGACACGGAATCCGGAAAGGTGAGCGGCCTGTTCTAATCAGGACCCGTTTATAATATTAATCCAATAAAAAAGGGCGATCTCATGATCGCCCTTTTTTATTGTCAGAAAGTAAATCTTTCCTTACCGCTTGAGGGCTGCGATCCATGAAATTCCTTTTTGCCGTTCATATGGCAGACTTTATCCCCCAGCAGCCTTTGACAACCCCGTATTCATCTCCTTTGAGGCTCTAGCACTGATTCTGGGTAGGCGCATGCAGTCATTGTACTGCTGTGTGCTTATGATGAGCTCATTTGCCCGCCTGGCAATAAAGGGGATTTACAGGCCCTGAAGATCCATCGGATTATTGCTTCTGACACAATGGTGGCCAAGATCCCCTCGGCGGTTCCTATGGTGTGGAAAAGACTCACCGACAAAGTGAAAGAAGAAGCTCCTAAAATGCGGCATACAAGAGGTTATCCGGACCGAGTTGTGGGACCGTCAGTTCGAACGAGAGGCGGTCAAACGCCAAAAGGAGAACGGCCCGGGAGAGAGACTGATCCTAATGATAATAAACAAGAAAAATAGGATCCTTTGGCCCCGGATTTTTACATAATAACTTTTTTCTTGACAAAGTTTTGGTGCTAATATAGCTATGGTACTACCATGCACTGAAATCAAGGGGTTTTAAATGAGAATGAGCAAGTGGGAAGATTATGCCCAGGAAGGCAAGGCGTTGGAGTGGCCATATCCGGTTCGGTATGGTGAAGAACGGAAAGTTTGTGCGGATGTTCTAGTTCTTGGAGGCGGTATCGCCGGGTGCTGGGCAGCCATATCCGCAGCCCGGAATGGTGCGAAGGTCGCTATTTTGGAAAAGGGTGCCACCATCAGAAGCGGTAGCGGAGGCTCCGGTTGCGACCATTGGCTGAATACCCCTAATCCGTGCTCCACTATCACTGCGGAAGAAATCGTGGATAAGGAAATGGTGTCCAATGGAGGATACGCAAACGGGATTTCACGATACATTGCTGCTCGGGAAAGCTATGAGACTCTTTTGGAAATGGAGAAAATGGGCGGTAAGATTCGAGATACGGAAGACGAATTCAAAGGGGCTGATTTTCGAGATGAAGAAACCAAGTTTTTGTTTGCCTATGACTATGAGAATAAATATATGTTTCGCGTCTGGGGGACCACGTTCAAGGTGGCCTTATACAACGAATGCAAACGGATGGGTGTGGAGATCCATGATCGGGTGATGGCCACCAGCCTTTTGACGGAGGGGGGCAAACTGGGAGCGAGGGTGATCGGGGCCACGGGTCTCCATGGGAGGACCGGTGAATTCATAATTTTTTCTGCAAAGGCTACAGTGAATTGTTTGTCTCGTCACCAGCGAAACTGGGTGTTTTCAACAGAACTGGCTGGAAACGCCACATTCAGACCGGGAACTATTGTTGGCGATGGTCACGCCATGGCCTGGCGGGCTGGAGCCGAGTTCGCTCAGATGGAAAAGACCGGGGGGCACGGGGCCGGCACGGGTTACAGTTATCCCTTTTACGGAACTGGCAACCCCTTTTGTACCTGGGTGCCTTGTACCATGGTGGATGCCAATGGAAAGGAAATTCCTTGGGTAGATCGAGAAGGAAGGGTGCTAAAGAGTGTCTCAGAAAGAACGCGCCCGGCCCCCGGACAGAAATTCCTGGGTGAGAGAGAAAGGGGGTACCAGTGGATGGCTCCCCGACTGCCACTCGATCTGGGGAAACGAATCAGAAAAGGGGAGTTCAAACTCCCGCTGTACGCGGACCTGCCAAGCATGACAGATCATGAAAGAAGGGCTATCTGGGGTCTTATGGTGGGAGAGGAAGCAAAGACAAGGATTCCGATCATCGAGACCTATGCCGAGTCGGGATTTGATCCTGCCAGGGATCTTCTGCAGAGTTATATCATGTTGCGGGGTGATCCTTTGGGTGACGCTTTCGTAGGCATGGTGAATCCCCAGGAACGGGCAGGAGGGGAGGGGGGTGATGCCGGGGGTCTTCTGGTGGACTGGGATTTGAGAACCAGTCTTGAGGGATTATACTGTGCGGGTGACGCGCTGTTTGCGGCGAATTACCATTACCATGCTGCGACCACAGGACGATATGCAGGGAGAAAGGCCGCCGCGTATGCCAGCAGGTGTGTAGAGACGGAAATCTTTAGGGAACAGGTGGAGTGCGAAAAGAAACGAGTGTATGTCCCTGCGGAAAAAAAAGAGGGCATTGAATGGAAGGAGTTGAATGCGAGCATTTGCAGGGTCATGCAGAATTACTGTGGAGAACCAAAAAGCGACGAACTTCTTCGAATTGCACTCATCTGGCTCAAGGAACTGGAAGATGGCGCCATACCCGATACCTATGCTAGCAACCCCCACAAGCTAATGAGAACCCTGGAGGTCTTTGACATTCTCACTTGCAGCCAGATGATCGTTCACGCCTCACTGGCCCGAAAGGCCAGCAGCAAATTTCTGGGGTTTGTCCGTTCGGATTATCCCGACCTGGATCCCCCCCCTTGGCACAAATGGATTACCATCAGATTACAGGATGGTGAAGTCCAAAAGAGAGAACTGCCCATCAATTTCTGGGGCGATCTCAAAGAGAATTATGAAAAGCATTGTAAGGCATGAGAAAGAATTGAAGGAGGCTGTATTGATAAGAAAAAGCGTATATGCAACCCCCAATGCACCCGCTCCCACCCGGCCGGTCATCTTTAACCCGGATCTCTGTATCGGTTGTAATGCCTGCGTGGAAGACTGCCAGATGGATGTGTTTATCCCAAATCCTGAGAAAGGTGAACCCCCTATCATACTTTACCCCGACGAATGTTGGTATGGTGGGTGTTGTGTCGCCATGTGTCCAGAGCCTGGGGCGATTCGGCTGAACCATCCGCTCATGCAGAGGGTGCGCTGGAAGCGAAAAAAGACGGGTGAACATTCGAGGGTATAGTTGGGCTCCAGAGGGATTGCGGAGTGGGGATCGTGGCTCAGATGGACCTAAATGCTTAATCCTTCTTCATTTATAACCTTGCTTTATCCGGAGAAGGCATGGGTGGCAGGTGAAATCAACGGCAACTTGAAAATTCAAAGGAGGTAGATCATGGAAAGAAAAGGTTTAACTGCGGCATTGCTGAGTACTGTTTTGATAGCGGCTTTTGTGATTTTTATTTCTTCGTTGGATGCTTCCGCCTCGGAGGTGAAAACCTTGAAGGTAGGGTGTACTCTACCCCTTAATGTTGGTTTTGGGGTAGAGACAAAAAAGGCATTGGAGATCATCGTGCCTGCGTTTAATAAGGCAGGCGGGTTTGATATCAACGGGCAGAAATACAAGATTGATTTGATAATTTATGACGATAAATATCGTCCCAATATCGGGAGGGCAGCGGTCGAAAGACTGGTCAATAAAGACCAGGTAAAATTCAATATTTGCCAGATAGGTTCGGGCCCCACCCTTGCCGGGCTTTCAGTAACCGAACCTGCAAAGGTGGTTACTTTCTGCGGCGGTGCCTCTTCGAAATTGATTGGCCCTAAGAATCACTACACCTTTGGAACTTCGACTACCAGAACCAGTATCATGGCCCTGTGGCTCATGGTCAAAAAGGTTTTTCCAGATGCCAAAACCGTGGTAAATCTTTCCCCGGATGATGAGACTGGGCATGCCCGTGCGAAAACTGAAACCAGGATAGCTGAGACCATGGGCTTGAAAGTTCTGGATACCATTTATTATCCCCGTGATACAATGGATTTTGCTCCATTTGCCACCAAGGTGATGACCCTTAAGCCGGATCTCATGGACTATCCTGGTGCCGGTGCCGGTACCCAGTTGGGTTTGCAGTTCAAAGCGCTGTATGAGGCAGGGTTCAGGGGAGGAAATATCAGCGCTATGACTCCCAAGATGGATGAAGTGACGGCAGTTGCCCCTAAAGAGGCACTGGAAGGGGTTCTTGCCACCATGACGGCAACCGAAATTCCTAACCCACCCCCATTGGCGAAGGAATTCAAGCAGGCATATATGAAAAAATATGGAACTTGGTCAACCGCAAGTCTCACTTGGATTCCGGGATGGTATGCATTTGTGGAAGCAGTCAAGAAAGCCAACAGTATCGATCCACAGGTTGTCGCGGAAGTCATCAGTAAGGAGGGGCTGGAATGGGATTGCCCGACGTATAAGGCCCGATTGGTCAAACGACCTGATCTGGGAAGTAATCGATATTGTGATGTCGTGGGAGCGTCCTGCTATGGGCAGATCAAAGATGGTAAGATGATTTTTGTAGGCAAACCTGCTCTAAAAGATGTCATCAATGCCTGTGAAAAACTCTATGGCGGGAGCTGGATATAAAAAGGCTTTTCAGGTTTTTTGGTTGTGACGTCCGGCGGCTGCTATCGGTTTTGGCTTGGGTAATGCCTTCACGCTGAATTGTTGCATCTTATGCAAGAGGGGGAATTCACGGACGAGAAACACATGCACAGCACGGGATACTTCCTATACTTTTTTGGATTCCGGATTTGATGACCCCGTAAGAGCTATACCTTCAGCCATCTGAATCGTCTTATATGGTTCAGATGTGAAGTAGTTTTTTTGTAAACCCGCGTTCAGTTTTTCGAGATAAAGATGACGACAGCGTTGTTCGTTCAATTGGTGGTCAATGGCCTGGTAAAAGGTTGCACATTTATTTTGATCGTCCTTGGAATGGACATTATTCTGAGGGGTACGAAGATCCTGAATTTTGCCCACGGCCAGTTCTATATGTTGGGCGCGTATACCCTCTTCATGTTATGTCGGTTGTGGCATGTCAATTTTTTACTATCCTTGGCTCTATCCGGAGTGGCGTTGATTCTAGTTGGTGCTCTTTCTTACCTTTCCGTTTTTGGAATAGTACAACGCCGATTTACGGCAACGACTCCGTTCACCTACCGATTTTTGATGAGCGCGATGGCTTCTGTAGGCCTGATGCTGATTCTTCAACAGGGAACCCTGATTGCCTTTGGTACCACAGAAAGGGGGATGCCTTCTATTTTTCCTCAGATAATCGCCTTGGGTGATGTGAGATTATCTTTAGAAAAACTTTTGATCATACTGCTTAGTATGTTTATCTGTTTTGGGCTTTATCTTCTGATGTACAAAACCAAACTGGGCCTGGCAATGCGAACGGTGAGCTTTGATCCTGAAATTGCTTCACTCCAGGGAGTTAACAGCTTCGGGATGTTCATAATTTGTTTCGCCCTGGGCAGCGCCTTGGCCGGTGTCGCGGGAGGGATTATAGCGCCTGTTTTTGCGGTAACCCCCACCATGGGTACCCATATCATTTTTACGGCCTTTCTAGTGCTCCTCGTGGGGGGGATCGGGAGTTATAAGGGCGCTGTCCTGGGAGGAGTTTTAGTGGGATTGGCGCTAAGTTTCGGATTTCAATTTTTGGGGGGGATCGCTGAGCTGTTTGTTTTTGTCTTTGTTATCATTATTCTTATTTTCAAACCCGGAGGTATTCTTGGAGAAGTCCTCGATTAACCGGAAAATGTCAAAAAGCGGGCTTATTTTCGGCAGTATGGTTCTGGCTGCGATGGTGTTGTTGCCCTTGGCCGTCAAGAACGCCTACGTGATGCACCTTTTCATCATGGCCTACATTGGGATCCTGTTGGGAATGACCTTCAGTATGCTGTTCAGCGCCGGTCTCATTACCTTGGGTGCAGGGGCATTCTATGCTATTGGAGCCTATGGGTCTACCCTCTTGTCTACCCGTTTGGGGTTGTCGTTCTGGGCAGCCCTGCCCATGTCTACCTTAATAACAGGAATCGTTGCATTGGCCATTGGGTCCATTATCGTAAGACACCCGGGCATGGCATTTACAATTATTACCCTGCTTTTTGCTCATGTGGTTATTCAGGCCACTGGCCAGATGGAGTTCTTCGGCGGCTGGGGTGGCATTATCGGAGTGGAAACCCCGGATCCTCTAGGTCCAATCCAATTTGCAACCAAAACTTCCTTTTATTATCTCATTCTGTTTTTGCTCCTGTTGACAGCCCTTGTATTCCATGCCCTCTACACCTCCCGTATTGGCAGGGTATGGCGATCCATCAAATTAAGTCCTCCGTTGGCAGAGAGCTTAGGGATCAATCTTTACCGCTACCGTCTCATGGCCTTTGTGGTTGCCTCTTCTGCTGCAGGAATGGTGGGTAGCTTCTATGCCCATTACTTTCAGATGGTTACGCCGGAAGCATTCGGCGGATGGCTCTCAATATACATCCAACTCTATGCGGTTTTGGGCGGTCTGGAATTCTACATCCTGGGACCGGCCATCGGGGCCGTCATCATGACTTTTGTCCCCGAATATTTGCGCATTGCCAAGGAGGTAGAACCGATTATTACCGGTGTCTTTTTGTTGTTGATTATTCTATTTTTTTCCGGCGGCATTTTGGGAACTTTAAGGAGGTTTTGGAGGGCTAAAAGACCGGTGGTTTTTCGGGTAAAGAGCAGGCATAAATTGATAGCCGGTCCAAACGTCCTAAGGGATGAATGAACCATGGCACTACTGGAGATCAAAAACCTCAGAAAGTATTTCAGCGGTCTTGCCGCAGTAGACGATGTGGACTTCTCTGTTAATGATGGGGAAATCGTGGGCCTAATCGGGCCAAATGGTGCAGGAAAGACGACCCTATTTAATCTCATCAGCGGTTTCAATTCGCCAGATCGGGGAAAGGTGTTTTTTGATGGGGAGGACATCACTGCCCTCAGGGCGGATCAAGTTGCCAGAAAAGGGCTCGGCAGAACCTTTCAGTCATCCACCTTGTTCATGCAGTCAACGGTTTTCAGCAACGTGTTCAGCGCCTTCTACAGGCAGTACCAACAACCGATATGGAAAGCCTTTTTGCACACTCCAAAGGTAAACAAGGAAGAGCAGGCCATAAAGAGGGCCGCTATAGAGATCATTGAATTCATGGGCCTTGCAGCCCACCTGGGAGATGAACTGGCGACGAACCTGCCCCATGGCCAGCAAAGGGCCTTGGGCATTTGCATTGCTCTGGCAACGGAACCCAGGCTCTTGCTGTTGGATGAGCCGCTCACTGGAATGAATTCGAGTGAAACTATGGAGCTTGTTGGAAAGATCCGTCAGATCCGAGAAAAAGGGATAACCATCCTGCTGGTTGAGCACAACATGAAAGCTGTTATGGATCTTTGCGACAGAATTACCGTTTTAAACTATGGACGAAAAATCGCCGAGGGGACTCCTGAGCAGATCAGAAAAAACAGGGAAGTTGCCGAGGCCTATCTGGGACGAGAGGAGGCATGAATACTTGCTTCAGGTCAAAGAGCTGAGTGTCCATTATGAGAAAGCGGAGGCCCTTAAAGGGGTTAGCATCCAGGTATCCCATGGATCCATTGTTACCCTCATCGGCGCGAATGGGTCCGGAAAAACCTCCATGATGCGGGTCATCTCCGGCCTCAAACGTCCTTCTTCCGGCGAAATATGGTTTCAGAGGAAAAGGATCGACGGTTTAGCCCCTCACAAGATCGTCAGGTTGGGAATCGCTCATATCCCCGAGGGACGACGGATTATCCTTCCCTTGACGGTGTTGGAAAATATGGAGATTGGTGCTTATCTGAGAAAAGAAAAGGATAAAATTGCAGAGAGTTTGGAAAAGATTTATAAGCATTTTCCCGTTTTAAAAGACCGGGGAAAACAGATGGCAGGGAGCCTGAGCGGTGGCGAGCAGCAGATGCTGGCGATGGCCCGGGCTTTGATGACCAATCCGAAGCTTTTGCTTATGGATGAGCCGAGTGTGGGACTCTCCCCCCTATTGGTAGAGGAGGTTGGTAAGATTATCAGAGATATACATAAAGAAAGGGTCGGAATCATTCTGGTAGAGCAGAATGCGCACATGGCCCTCAAGCTTGCCCAAAGTGCCTACGTATTGGAAGTGGGGCGTGTTGTGTTGGAGGGCGAAGCGGCGGACTTAATCCATAATGAAGATGTGAGACGTGCATATTTAGGAGGGTAAAGGTTGTAATATCATCGTTGTTTTTTGATAGAAAAAACATAAAAATTGAATTCGTCATGTCAAATTTGATGCACTCGTAAAAAGTCAAAAAACTAAAATTCTCACCTAATGATTTCAATGGTTTATATGTGCCAAAAAGGCCAAAATTGGACTTTTTACGAGACCATCAAATTTAAAGAGAGAAATATATGTTTCAGCCATATAGAGGCCGTCGGGCCTTTGAAGATATCGCAGCACAGATAAGGCAGGCCATCTTGAGTGAACGTCTGATCGATGGAGATCGACTTCCGCCAGAACGTGCGCTCGCCAAACAGTTTCAGGTGGGCCGGGTACCGGTTCGTGAAGCTTTTCGAGCTTTGGAGACAATGGGGCTTATCGAGGTGAAAAAGGGAGGTAGGGGGGGTGCTTTTGTTAGAAAGGCTGACCCGGAGATCACTGCGTCCATGATTATGGACAGTCTCCAATTAGAAGGGACGACCTACGATCAGATGATAGAGGCCAGACTCGGTATTGAGTGTGCCATTATGAGTTCCGCCATTAAGCATGGCACAGAGGAGGATATCGAAAAGATTAAAGAGGATGTCGAGATATCGAGAGAGGTGCTCAAGCCTGGACATGCAGCAGAAATCGTCGCGAGGATGATCAATTTTCATATTTTATTGGCAGAGGCTTCGCACAATATCCCCTACAAGATGTTCATTCGTTCCATGATGCAATGGGCTTCGAGGAAACTAAAGGCCTGGGTTCCCTCTGCGAAGGAGCAGAAGTATTCTCATTTATCTCATAAGGAGATCTACGAGGCCATAAAGGCAAAGGATGAAAGATTGGCTCAACGTTTGATGAGGGAGCATATTGGCCATATGGGACTTCTCGTCCTGAAACGATCAAAGAAACATATGTGATTTCGCTGTATGGTACTAATGTGGCATGCTGCAATATGATTGCCCTAGCTTAGACATGTACATATTTGTTATTACATAGTAATTTAATCAGCGATTGTGCCGCGTCAAACAACGGGTGTTTAAAGATTGATTTGAGCAAGACGGGGAGCGATTTCCTCTTGGCCTTCCAAACCGGGTTCTCTTAAATGACTGCTTTGTTTCCATGGCCATCTCGGCGGGCGTTACTTGCCACATTGCAAACCCATCCCGAATACGCCCTGCGATTCTCGCCTCGGACTTGATAATGGGCTATGATCCGCGTGCAAGGCGTTACATCGGTGAATTCCGGCAGCATAAATGACTAATTGTGATTCATGACATCTGATAATATTATTGAGAACATCCCCATTCTAAAATCTTATCAAAAAAACATATGGCAGAATGCCTGCCATATTGTCTTGCTGTTGGGCCTAGCACCTGAAAGCCTGAAAAATATAGCTGCTTGGCCCATTTTTCCAGTTTAAGATGGAAAAAATGCTGTTTCTATTCTTCCGTTCGAAACCGGAAGGCACGGTCACAAATCATCATCGTTGACTTCCACTGAGAAAGATCACAAATTATCGAAAGTTGTGTACCATGGTCTTGCCCACACGACAGTATATTTGGCGGAACGGTTTTCAGATGAAATCTGATGTATCTGCCATTATTACCACCGATAGAAATGTGTGATATCATCATCAGGGCGGGCGCACCGAAGGTTGAGATCTCTCATGGCATTCTCAGCTTGCGGAATAAGGGTCCTCGCCTTCCGTGGTCAACAGAAAAGAGCCATCCGCTTCCTGCTTTATCTTCAGCCCGAACATGGAAATGGTTTCGGTCAGGGGCCGTCCGTAAAGAAGATCCATTTCCTGCGGGTCAATGGCCAGTTTTTCGTGGGTGAGACGGCGGATTTCCTGGTCATACTGAAGGATTTTCAAAACCTTTTGAAGCGCTTTCTCGCCCTGCTGCTGAATTTGTTTGACGTGGTGGGAGATCGTTTCGTAATTGCACACCGCTTCGTGGGCGGAAATCAAGCGCAGCAGGCTGGGATCTTTGATGATATCTTCTCGATCGGCTTTCGGTTCCGAAAAGACGTCTTTGAATTTTCCGTCGTCCCAGCAGGCAAAGGCCCGGCACTGGCTGGGTCGATCCGCATAAATGGTGCAGGCTTTCTCGCCATGGTCATAGAGGATGCACCCTTTTCCGGTTTCCCGGTCCCTGAGCTTTATGATCTCCTGATCGGTGAATTTCAGTGCATCATTGATATTATCCCGAACCAGCTCGTCTTTACGAATGGTGTAGAGGCGGGTGCTGTCCAGCACCTGATTGAAAAAAAGGGGCAGATCGGATTTCTGCAGGGAGGGGCCGGCGGCAAGGCAGCATTCTCCGCAGCGGGCACAGTGGGTTTTCTTTGCCTCAATTTGTGGTTCCATATGACCAAACAACCTTATTTAAGGCCTGCCACGGCCTGGGCGACGTTGTAGCAGAAATCTCCGATCTTCTCAAAGGCGGTGAGCATGTCCACCAGGATGAGCCCCGGATCCACCGTACACATACCGCTCTGAAGCCTCATAATGTAGTTTCCCCGCATGTCCTCACGCATGCAATCAATTTCATCCTCGTGCTTCTGTGCTTGAACCATGACACCCATATCTTCTTTTTGGATGGCGATCACAATGAGATTCAGGAATTTTTCAACTTCGGCGGATATCAGTTCGTAGTCGTGCATACCGCCTTCGGAAAGATGGAGATTCTGCCCGTGAAGTTCCTCAATGAGCTGCGCGATATTTTCAACCCCATCGCCTGCCCGTTCCAGGTTGTTGGCCATGCGCATCAAAGAGGCGATCTCTTTGGATTCTTCGGGACTGACCCTTTTTTGCATCACATTGGTCAAAAACTGGGTAATCTCCTTTTGCAGGGAATCAATGATGTCTTCCCGCTGTCGCCACTTGGAAAGGTCTTTTAATTTTCTGTCCCTTAAAGAATGGACCACATCGTTATACATGAGTTGAACCGCTTCCCCCATGCGAACAACTTCCGCCCGGGCCTGGACAATGGCAACCGATGGGGTAGCAATATATTTGGAGTGTATGTATTTGATGCGGCGCAACTCGTCTATGGTTTGTGCCTCCTTCTTTTCCGGTACCAGCCAGCAGGTCACCTTAACCAGATAATGCAGGAACACCAGGAAAAATATGGCACTGATCACATTAAAGAATGTGTGGGCATTGGCAATATATCTTCCGATGTTGGGATGTTCCCCGTGAACCAGAAGATCAGGAGGCCCGATATCCATCATATGGCCGGTTATCCAAACAACCATTTTTAAGAACAACGGGAAAAAAGTAATAATGAGCAGCACGCCTAAAACATTGAAAATGGCATGGGCTCGGGCCGTTCGCCGGGCGTTAACGCTTGCCCCGATACTGGCCAGTTGTGCGGTTATGGTGGTCCCGATATTGTCTCCCAGAATCAGGGCCGCGCTCGCTTCGAAATTGAGGAGCCCCTGGCTGGCAAGCGCCATGGTGACGCCAATGGTGGCGCTGGAACTCTGCAGAATCATGGTCATGATGGTACCCACAAGAATGCAAAGGGAAATGCTGAGCATGTCGTCGGCATTGAACCGGGTGAAAAGCGCAACAAATGACGGGTGGTCTTTTAAAGGGGCAAAGCCATCCTGCATGGTGGCCAGGCCAAAAAATATGAGGCCGAAACCCAGGAGGACATCTCCCACATAAATCCATTTTCGACGACCCAGAAAAAATTTCAAAAGAACGCCCGCCGCAATGGCAGGCAAGGCATATGCCGTAATTTTAAATGCGATTAACTGGGCTGTAACCGTGGTGCCGATATTGGCGCCCAACACCACGCCGGTGGCCTGGATAAAACTCATGAGCCCCGCATCCACAAAACCGACCAGCATTACGGTGGTGGCGCTGGAACTCTGGATGACGCTGGTCACGAGCGCCCCCATTCCACAGCCCACAAACCGGTTGTTGCTAACGATGCCTAAGATCTTGCGCATCTTGTTGCCGGCTACTTTCTGCAGGCCTTCCGACATGATTTTCATGCCGAAAAGAAAAAGCCCCAAGCCCCCAAGGGACTGGAAAATAATCATCTTCATGGATTAATAACCCGTGATCGCAACAAAATGGGAGCACCCTAAAAAAGGTTTAGGGCGGGCCCAAAAAAAGGCCATTCTCATTTTACCGAGAATGGCCTCTTGTAGCAAGTATGACCCGATGGGTCAATATGATTTGAACGAATTAACCGACTTTAAAAATGATGGCGCCGCCCGTATCCCCTGCCGCACATCCGGTCCACAGGAAGTAACCGCCGCCCTTCATGGCAATCTCTTCAAACCCTTCTATGATAATACGTCCCGCCGTGGGTCCCTGAGGATGTCCATAGATCAAAGAAGATCCGTAGTTATTGAAGTTGAGTTCATCGGTTCCCATGGCATCGATGCCGAACTGCTGGGCAAAGTAGAGATCGTTTACCACAAAGGGATTGTGGGTTTTGATAACCTTGATATCGTTGATGCTGAGCCCCGCGTTCTTGAGGGCCATTCTGGAGGCCGGCACGGGGGCTGCCGCCATATGCCCGGGCTCGGTCCGGGAATAGCCGTACGCGATGATCTGGATGGGGATAGTGGGATCTGTGCTCAATTCCTTTGCTTTATCCTCGGTGGTGACAATAATGGAGCAGTTGCCGTCCGCCGGGAAAGTCTGGGCACCGAAAGACAATACGCCCCCGGGAATCACGGGCCGCAGTTTTGCCAGACCTTCTTTCGTTGTGGTCATGGGACCTTCGTCCAGTTCCACCAGTTTGGTCTTTTTTCGGCTTAACTTCACTTCAGCCGGAAACATGTAGCGTTTCTGAAAGGCCCGGTCATCGGCCAGGGCTTCCATATATTGCTCATACCGTCTCAGGACCAGTTCATCACACTGTTCTTTGGTAAAACCGCCCGTTTTGGCCACATTTTCAGCGGTCTCAATCATTCGCAACCCCACATTGGGATCGCTGTTAAAATTGTCCATGAGCCAGTTTTCGGAAAGGACTTCGCCACCGGGACCATTGGGGTTGGGCCATATGGTGTGGGGGCCGTTGGAGCATCGATCGGTCATCAGGGCGCAGCAGTTTTTATAGAGCCCCGTCTCCACGCCCATGGCGGCATTGAAAACGCAGGTGGCGCTGGTGGTACAGGCCTGGCTGATGGTGACCCCGGGAATACCACCTGCGCCCATGAGGGCGGAGGCCCAGGTACTGGCATAGAACTGGCTCTTCTGGCTGATGGTGACGCCGAAAATCAGATAATCAAACATGCCCGCATCCCAGCCTTTCCGGGCCAGCCAGCGCTTTTTGGTATTACCGGCCAGAACAATTGAATTTTCGTTGGCCATGCTCCCCTGCCAACGGGTAAAGGGGGTTGAATAATATCCGCCGAACGGAACAAATGCTTTTGTTAACATACGATTCTTTCCTCCAGTTAATTTTGATTGACATTTAATATCGAATATCCGGTAGGGGCGCCTAGTTTAATATTTTTAGGCCCATTTTTAAACTGGGCGCCCCTACGCAAAAAACTATGAATCACTCCATTTGCCGTATTTTTCCCTGAGAATACGATGGAGAATTTTTCCCGTGGGCGTTCTCGGCATTTCATCGTCCTTTACAAAATCGATGGTTTTGGGCCGTTTGAACCCGGCGATCTTGCCGCGGGAAAACTCCATAATGGCCTTGGCCGTATCTTCGTTCTCCTCGAAACCATCATTTAAGACCACCACCGCCTTGATGGACTCTCCCCATTTGTCATCGGGAATGCCGATCACGGCAATATCCTTGATGGCTTCGTGGGCACCTACGGCACTTTCTATTTCCGATGGGTAAACATTCTCTCCCCCGGTGATAATCATGTTTGCCTTCCGATCCACAAGGGTATAGTAACCGTCTTCGTCTCTTTTAACCATGTCACCGGCGGACGACCATTCCCCGATAAACGCTTCTTTGGTCTTTTCGGGCTCTTTCAGGTATTCCCTGAAGAGCATGGGCGTCCGATAGAACAATTCACCCACCTCGCCGTCGGGCACTTCATTTCGCTCTTCATCCAGGATTTTGATCCGGTCGGTGCCGAAAATTTCCTTGCCGATGGATCCCAGTTTTTTGAATTGATCCTCGGGCCTGAGCAGGGTCACAAGACCCCCTTCGGAACTGCCGTAGGCCTCCCAGAGTTCCGCGTTTTTAAAGTAGTCCATGATGGCCAGTTTGAGATCTTTCCTGGCAGGCGCCGAAGAGATGAGCAGTTGTCGAATGGAGGATACATCAATATTGTTCTTCACGTCATCGGGAAGTCCCAGCATCATGATGTAGTGGGTGGGTACCAGGGAGGTGAAGGTAATTTTGTATTCATCTATGGTTTTGAGGAGATCCTCCGGATCAAAGCTGACCATGTTGTAGACAAAGACCGGGGCGGATACCAGGGTGTAAGGGAAGGAATAAAAGATGGAATTCACGTGGCACATGGGCATGACCAGCATCACCTTGTCCGTGGGCCTCACGCCCATGTTGATATTGTTCAGGTAATACTGGCTGACGTTGGATTCATGGGTTCTCATGACCCCTTTGGGTCTGCCCGTGGTTCCGGATGTGTACATGATGCACCAGATATCGGCGCTGTCCACCATGAGATCCGGCTCTTCCGGCGAAGCGTTGGCCAGGAAGTCTTCATAGCCCACGTAACCATCCGGCACAGGACCATCTCCCATGTAGATGTAGCCTTTTTCAGGAATGGGCAGGTTTTCCCGGATGCTGTCAATGAGTTCCACAAAAGGTGCTTCCACCACGATGGCTTTGCATTCGGAATGGTTGACGATGTATTCAACGTCAGGCCCCCCCAGTCGAAACATGATGGGGACAACCATCTGGCCGCCTTTGGCACAGCCGGCGTACATGTCCATCCATTCTCCACGGTTGAATGCGATAACGGCAAAGGCATCCTGATGCCCAACGCCTATGTTGTGAAGACCGTTGGCAAACCGGCAGGATCGTTCATTCCATTCCTTAAAGGTGAATTCCTGAGTTTTATCTTGCCACCCCAGCTTGTCGGGATAATTAACGGCATTCATTTTCACCATTGTACCCGCATGCATCCATTTGCTAATATTCATGATCATCCCTCCTCTAATTGCGGATTTCGGATTGCGGCGTTTATTCTTGTGGCCGCATTCAGAAATCCATCACTATTGGTTGACTTAGGTTGTGCAAACCCTACTGAACTTCCATGGCAAAAAGCGCCGCCCCGACGGCACCGGTCAACTGAGGGTATTCCGGTACCAGTATTGTTTTCCCGGTCTTTTCTTCCACCATTTGAACCAGATACGGGTTATGGGCCACCACGCCCCCGGTCATAGCCACTTTGTCGGTCAGGGAATCCATCTCAAGAACCCGCTTGATGACGGAATAAAAGAGTCCTTTGACGATGTCGGGCACTTTTTTCCCCTGACGGATCTTTTCAAGGACTTCAGTTCCCGAAAAAACCGTACAATAACTGCCCAATTCTACCATTTCTTCCGATTGACGGGCAAGGGCATCCATCTCTTCCAGGGAAATCTCCAGACGCATGGCCATCTCTTCCAGGAATGCCCCGGTTCCTGCAGCGCATTTCCGGTTCATTTTAAAATTGAGACGCCGACCCTTCTCATCCACCTTGATGATTTTGTTGTCCTGTCCCCCGATATCAATAATGGTCATGGCCACGGGGAAATAGTGGTAGCAGCCCTTGGCATGGCACCCGATCTCTGTTTTGGTCTCCGAACTGAAAGAAACATTTTTTCTGCCATAACCGGTGGAAACGCAACCGGCCACATTTTTTTCAAGAGCACCCGCCATTTTCAGCGAATCAGCCAGACCCATGTCAGCGGTTTCGCCGAAATCCGTCCCGGATTTCCTGACCGAATGACCGATGAGCTGCCTGTCCCCGTTAAGAATGGCGACTTTGGTGCGGGAGGCGCCGATATCGACGCCTGCATACAATTTGCTATCCATTTTCTCTGATGTTATTCTTCCAGCTGCTCAATGAAGGCTTCAATATTGGTTTTGGCCTGTTCTTCGGAGTAGCACCTGAGGTCACACAAATCTCCGTTGATGGTGAGCACCGGAATTTCCAGTTTGCGGCTCAACCGCTCCGGCATACCGTAACGGTTATTGGAGTTGTTGGGGCAGGTTTTCGCGTCGTGAAAGAGGATGCCGTCAAATTTGTATTTCCGAAAGCAATCGGTGATATACTGCTCCTTAAAGGGCTCGTCCCTGACGATAAAAAGTTCCGTGTAAGCCCGGCCCATGCTTTCAAAGGGGGCCGCCGGATCCAGCTGGTCAAATATCCAGCTGTTGCAGTAGGTGGATGCCACCACGCAGGTTTTGAGGGATGCAAATTGATCCGACAGGGGTCTTAATTTTCCCCAGATGGGCATACCTTCCCAGTAGATCCGGTGTTTTTCTCCTTCTACGGCGGCCACCCCGTCCTTGATCCGTTGCTCCAGTTCCGGCAGCAGAAGCTCGTAATAATCCACCGCCTCCTGGGTCCCCCGGGCCACCACGGCCGGCCCCATGTGGATGGTGGCATCAAAAAAGGTCCAGGGAGAGGGAATGGCGCTGGCCAATTCCAGGCAAGCTCGCCAGAGTTCGGAGGTTCGTTTGGAATAGGCCAGAACTTCCTTAAATCGGTCCATGTCCAGCTTTTCTCCGGTTACGGCCTCCAGTTCGGGAACCATATCCTCGATCTGGCTGCCGATGTCCTGAATCTGAACCGAGCCGATGGCCCCGATGTCCCGGTGGGTATAAACCCCCACCAGCGGTACGTCCAGCTCTCTGGCATACCACGAAAACCAGTCCTGAACATCGCGACACTGGTTGGTGTTGAAGACCAGCACATCGGGTTTGGGCACCGATTCAATGTTGTACGCCATGGTGAGGGGGCTTTTTTTCTGAATATAGCTTCCCACGTCACATGTCAGATAGGAGCAGATATCGGGTGAATACCCCTGGGCGTTGGCGTACGGGATAAGATCCGTGGCCATGCGGGTAACCCCCAGCATGGCGCCGTGGTTCTCCGGAAAATAGACCAGAAACCCCATCCCCCGCAGCAGTTCCGCAGGCCCCACACTGGTGCACCAGGCGATTTTTCTGGAACCGCTCCGAGACGCCTCATCCAGTTCATAAAAGTGGTCAGCCATGAGCTTTTTGCACGTCTTGGCCGCAGCGATCTTCTTGAATGTCCCCTGTTTTTTCTCCGTCATGAGGTCCCTCTTCCTATTCATCCAACGCTTTTGCCACCATCTCGGTGATATCCATCACCTTCATTTTGCCCCGTTCCTTTTTGGGGATGGCCTTGACGCCTTTTTTCAAATTGTCTTTACATGCGGCGCAGCCGGAGACGATGATCTCTGCCCCCACCGCTATGGCATCCCGCACTCTTTCTGCGGCCATGGCCACGGCCAGATCAGGATCACTTGCCTGCAGGCCACCGCCGGCGCCGCAGCAACGGGCCTGAAGGCGGTTTCGAGCCATCTCCACATAGTCAAGACCCGGCACGCTTTGAAGGATATTGCGAGGTTCATCAAAAATCTTGAACGTACGGCCCAGGTCGCAGGGATCGTGATAGGTGACTTTTTTCCCCAGGTTTTTTTTCATCTTGATTCGGCCGTCGTTGATTAATTTTTCCATGTAATGGACCGAATGATATATGTTCAGCCCCAGGTCGCCGATTTCGGGATAGAGTTTGCGAAAAGTCTTGTAGCAGCCAGCGCACGGCGTCACCAGTTCCTTGGCGCCGGTGGCTTTGATTCTGTCAATCAATTTTTTGGCATTTTCCGCAAAGCCTTCGCGATCCCCCATGAGGTACAAGGGGAATCCGCAGCACCCCTCTTCAGTGCCCAGAGTGGTGTAATCCACGCCCGCCGCATCCAGAGGCTTAATCAGGCTGGGCACCATTTTCATGTCCAGATAGCTGGGAACGCATCCCATGAACAGCAGGGTTTCCGCCTGCGGTTTCAGCTTTGCCTCCTCGGCCAGTTTTTTGAGGGCTGGCGGATAGATGTCGATACGGTCTTCCTTGGCGCTGGCGTACACGTTGCCCATTTTTTCAATATTTTCCTGCACCGCCAGAATTGGTTCCGGGGTCATGCCGTCTTTAAACAGCTTTTCTCGAACCCCTTCCACAATTTCGTCCACTTTGACCTGGGCCGGACAGAAATAGGTGCAGGCCTGGCAGGTGGTGCAGGTATAGAAGGATTCGATGAATTCCTTGGAAGGTTCAATGGTGCCGTTTAGAAAATTGAAGGCCAGAACATTGCGGCCTCTGGCATTCTTACTTTCCCGATGGGTAACGCTGAAGGTGGGACATCCCAGACGGCAGAATCCGCAGTAAATGCAGGCCAAAAGTTCGTTGTCAATGCGTTCCCCAAAGGAATTGACGCCTTCCGGATGATCAATGAGCGGTTGAAAGGCAAAATGGTCGTAAATATCGTATTTTTTCTTCTCCAGCCCCATTTTCCCGGGATTGAGGATGTTATTGGGATCCAGGGCCGTTTTGATGGAGCGCATGACGTCCAGGGCCGGTCCCAGCTGTTTTTCACTGTAGGGGGCCCGGGCCAGACCCGTCCCGTGTTCGGCGGTGATGGTGCCCCCCATTTCAAGGGCCAGGTTCGCCAGCTCGTCGGCGGCGGGACGAAGCCGGTCCCATTCGTCCTTGCTCCGCATGTCGGTAACCATGGTGGTGTGCACGTTCCCGTCGCCGATGTGTCCGAAAGTGGTGATGAGCAAATCATATTTCCGAGATATTTCCTGTGCGCGCTTGATGACTTCCGGGATCTTGGTGGGGGGGATACCCAGGTCCTCGGAAATGGCCACCAGCCGGTTTCCGGGTTTGATTCGGGAGAGCGTCGGCACCAGTTTCCCCCTGGCCTCCATAATTTCCCCGGCCCTTGCCGGATCATCAGACCAGGTAAACTCCTTGACCTGGTGTTTTTTGCAGATGTCGTTGATCCGCTCCATGTCTTTAACGACGGTTTCCTTGACCCCGTCCGACTCGATAATCAGCATGGCCTCGATGCCCGTGATATCTCGTTCAATGGCCTTTTCCACGACCTTCAGACTATATTTGTCGAGAATTTCACAGGCGGTGAGTTGGATGCCCGACCCAATGATGTCGGTGACGGCCGCGCCGGCGGCAAACAGGTCGTCAAAAATGGCCAGGGCCAGGGCATTGTATTCCGGAAGGACCTGGATTTTAACTGTGATCTCGGTAATGACCCCCAGGGTTCCCTCAGCGCTGGTAAAGACCCGATTGAGATCATAGCCAAAAGAGGATTTGGGCGTTTTAAAGCCGGTCTGAATGACGGTTCCGTCGGCCATAACCACCGTGAGTTCTTTGACGTAATCCCGGCTTGTTCCATATTTGACAGCCCGGTGACCGCTGGCGTTGGTGGACATCATGCCCCCGATGGTGGCGATGGCCTCGCTGCCGGGGTTGGGGGGAAACATGAGGTTCTGTTTGCGCAGTTCCGTATTTAATTGTACGCAAATGACGCCAGGTTCCACCCGGGCATAAAAATTGTCCTTGTCGATTTCAAGGATATGGTTCATGCGGTGAAGATCCAGGAGGATGCCCCCGTTAACGGGCAAGGACGCCCCGGTGGTGGCGGTTCCCGAACCCTGAACCGTCACCGGAACCTTGTGTTCATTGGCGAGCCGCATGATGGCGGATACCTGTTCCGTGGTAAAAGCGAAGACCACCACATCGGGGACTCCCACATGCACGGAAAGATCTCGTGAATTGCTCAAGCATTCGACGCGATCATCAAATACGTTTTCCGGGCCAACAATTTCGATCAGTTCGGGGATGATATCCATGATATAACCTCCTGTGAGTGTTTGTTCCATAATAGCGGTTGTCATTATTTTTCAAAGTGAAGGCAGAAAGCCCTGATGGCTATGATTTAGCTACAATGTAACTAAATACCAGCCGTTCAAATGATTGTCAAGATAAAAGAAACACCCTGATCTCAAGGACCTTTGCCAAAAAGTCCCCTGATTTCCACTCGGTCGAACCATCCGAATGATCGTTTGATCTGCCCCAGCCAACTGGAAGTATAAATGTAGTTGGCCATGACCCCACAGGATTCCCGCAGACCCCTGGGCGAAGGGTTGGCCAGAAAATGCACATTTTTTTCAGATACGGCGGCGCCGTTTCCCAAATGAAAACCCGCAACGGGATTGAGTGGCTTGTCTCGGGAGGTTTTTTCTTCGGTAATGTAATGGTAAGCGATCCTGCAAAGCGGGTTTTTCAGATCCTTTTTCAGTTCTTCGTCCTGAACCCATGATGCCCCGCTCAAAATGGCGAGCAGTGCCCTGCACAAATCAGTTGAACCCGTCTCAGTATCTTCACGCCGCCCCAATATCTTCGTTACCACCTTTTTGGAAAAATAACCCATGATGTCATCCTGTTTAAGGGAAAACCTGTCATTTTCTCCTTCCAGAATCGGTTTCAGATACCCTTTCCAGAAACCGGGGATAGGACTCAAGGTGACAAAATTTTTAAGTTTTTTGTTCTCATCTTTGAGGTAGGCCACCACCTTTCCAATCAACATTTTGCCCATACCCAGTCCCACGAGGCCATTCTGAGTATTGTTGATGGAGTAGAAGACGGCCGTATCGGTCCGGGTTTCACCCGGTCGGTCTTCAGGGTCCACCATGATTTCCGCCATGCTGCGGGAAATCCCCCGGGTCAAGGCCACTTCAATAAAAATGATGGGTTCATAGGGCATCAGCCGGTGGTAAAGGGCAAAACAACGTCGATCCTTCCCCAGGCGTTGGCCCATCTCCTCAATGCTGGCCATGGGGTGAACCAGGTCCCGGTCTTTGATGAGCGCGATCTGCCTGTAAGCGGAATTCCGGGTAATTTCTTCCAGATAGAGAAGGCCCTCCTGAAACCACATTTCAAACAGAAAGACAATATCCGAATCAAGGGGCCCCAGGTCACTGCCCCCATGACGCCGGATGGACAGCAGATCCCCCCGGAAATCCAGGAGGAATTTGAGCCCTCCCGGGGCCAGGGATATTTTTTTGAACACTTCAAGCCGCGGTGAATAGCTTTGGGTTCTGAGTTGTGAAATCAGGCGGGGCCAGGACGGATCATCCGGCTTGCACGCAACCAGGTTTCTTAAAATAGGCTGCATATCTTGCTGAAGGACCTCCATACGCACGATGATTGCTCGAAAGAGTTCCTTTTTTTCCTTTTTTTGCAGTGCGACATAGCGGTTTTTGGCTTTTTCAAACAATTCGCCCACATTACCGTCCTTCTGCAGAATGGCTTGAAACGCCGCTATAACCGATTCAACGGGCTTGACACCTTGCATGGGTGGATTCCTTGGATAAAGTTCATTTTCAAGGGTTCAGTTTTAGGAACCTTGCTTTACAATTCATCTCCCGGGTGCTAGATTCAGCAATTAAATAGTCCCTAATCCGTGACCGAAACGGGTTCAGGAAACACACCGTTTGGGGAGATGTTACATGATAAGATTTTTTTTAACTTTTTGTATACTTCTTTCCGGCTTGATTGCTCCGGTGGATGCATTATCTCAAGCCCAAAAAGACACCCTTGTGGTTTGTCTCGGTAAAGCCCGACCGAAAAGCCTGGATCCTGCCGTCAGCAACACCCGTCAGGTCTTGACCCTCTACCACAACTGGGGGGACACCCTGCTTTACAGAGATCCGGTGACTGGAAAGATCGTACCCGGACTGGCTAAGTCCTACAGAATCCTGGACAATGGTGATATGGAACTGACACTTCGAAAAGGGGTTAGATTCCACAATGGGGAGCCCTTTAATGGGGCGGCCGTAAAATTTTCGCTGGGTCTTCTCAAAAATTCCGATTCCCGGGTTTCACGGTATCTGGCGGATATAAAAGATGTGATGGTATTGGACGATCATCACGTTCGCATTGAAGTGATCAAACCAATCCCGACGCTTTCTCAGCTCCTTGCCAATGTTCTGTTCATCTACCCACCGGGGTATTATCAGGAAGTGGGAAAGAAGGGTTTCGGCCGGCATCCCGTGGGAACCGGTCCGTACCGCCTGGTTTCAAACAGGGGTTTTACAGAAATGAACTTTGAAAGAAACCTCCGGTATTTCGGTGGGCCCAAAGGAATCGCAAAAATACCGAAACTGAAAATCCGGATCATCAAAGAAACGATTCCGCAAATGGAAGCCCTGATATCCGGAGAAGTGGATCTCATGCGTTCCGGTTGCGTCAACCCCGAACAGGTGCTGTTTTTGAAACAGGCCGATCAGGTGAAGGTCCTCAGCACCGATATCCTGCGGGTCTATTTTTTGGTGATGGACGCTCGGGGCCGAAGCGGTGCAACCCCTTTTAAGGACAAAAAAGTGCGCCAGGCGGTGAATCACGCCATCAACCGAGACAAAATTATCAGAGACGCCTTTAACGGGTTTGCCGTTTTGTCCGACAGTGTCGTGAGTCCTTTGCATTTTGGTTACGAAAACCATGTGACCCGCTATCCCTATGACCCTGCCAGGGCCAGGAAGCTGCTGGCGGAAGCCGGTTACCCGACCGGTTTTGATACCGATTATTATGCCATTAATAACGAAAGTGCGGCCGAAAGCATTTTAGGGGATCTTAAAGCCGTGGGCATCCGGGCAAAGCCCCAATGGATGATGGGAAAATGGGATCAGTTCTATCAAAAGTTTCTAAAGGGGGAAATTCCCCTGGCGTTTATGACCTGGGGCAGTTATTCCATTTTCGATGCCAGTGCCCTGTTGAACCATTTTTTTATGGCTGATGCTGACGCCTGTTACGGAACAACGCCCGAAATCAACCGCCTTCTGGAACAGGCAAACGGCATCCTGGGGGCGGAAGAAAGGGGAAAACTCCTGTCCAGAGCTCAAAAACGTATTTCGGAGGAGGCGCTCTGGGTGCCCATCTGTTTTGTTGAAGTCATTTGTGCCATGCACAATGACCTTCATTTTCAACCGGCCATGGATGAAATTGATCGATATTTCCTGGCCAGTTGGCCTTAATCAGCAATCCCTTGAGTGTTATGAACACTGCCAATCGGAAAATCGTAAGATTGCTTTTCTGCCTCATTTTCATCCTGCCATGGATCACCATGTCGCGGATGTCTCTTTCCGCTGACCCCGAAAATGCCAAAAAACAGGAGATCACGGCCCTGTATCTCTATAATTTTCTTCTTTTTGTGGACTGGCCGAAAAATGCTGCTTCAGACACCATCAAGTTGGCGACTTATGGTGCCCCGCGGGTTTATGAAGCATTGAAGCCCATGGCGGGCAAAATGATCAAAGGAAAAAAACTGGTGGTTTTTTCACTGGCCGGACCCGAGGGGTTGGATGATTGCTGTCAGGTTCTTTTTGTGGGCGATACAGAACCGCAAATCCTGAAGGAACTCCTCAAGGAAGTCAATGGCAAACCTGTCCTGACGATCAGTGACAAGGCTGGATTTGTCCGTTTGGGGGGAATGGTTTCTTTCGAAGACCCCGGTGGTTTACGGAAAGCGGAAAAGAAACGGAAAAGATTTATCATCAATCTATCCGCTGTTCGAAAATCCCGTCTGAAAATCCGATCGAGACTGCTCAGAATGTCCGACATTGTATATGATACAGAACCTGTAAACCTGGAAATGCCGTGATGTTTTTTAAAGATAGACCCATCAAACAGAAATTCCTTTTGGCCATCATGGCCATGAATTTCACAACGCTCTTGTTGGGTTTTGCAGGTCTCATGGTTTATGACCGCTGGGAAACTCGTCGAACAATGAAGGCACAGATATCCACCATTGCAGACATCCTGGCCTACAATTGTACGGCTGCCCTCTTGTTTGACGATACGGCGGATGGCAGGGAGACCCTCTCTTTCCTCAAGACAAAGCCGAGCATTATTTCCGCGGGGATTTTTACGGCAAAAGGAACCCCTCTGGCCCGTTATGTTCGAGAAGGGTTTACTGCACCGGAAATGCCGCCGGCGGTTCAAAAAAACGCTCCCACTTTCAAAAAACAGATGTTGCATCTGTACAGAGAAGTGCGCATGGAAGACAACCCCATCGGAACGGTTTACATACAATCAGATATGCGCCAGATGGTCGGGCAAAGAAAAGACCATTTTTTTATTGCAGCCCTGGTGCTTTTATTTTCCATTCTCATTACTTTTCTGATCTCCATGAGGCTTCAGAGAACCATTGTGAACCCCATTACTGAGTTGGCGTCTTTATCCAGATCGATTTCAAAAGAAAAAAACTACGCTGTGAGGGCACTCAAACACGGCAAGGATGAAATCGGTTTTCTGGTGGATGCCTTTAACGAAATGCTGCACCAGATTGAGCAACGGAATGCCTCGCTTTTACAAGCCGGGAAAAGTGCGGAAGAATCCGCCCGGGAGGCGCTTCGCCTGGCCGAGCGTGCAACCGAGACCAATTTAAAGCTGGAAAATGAGATCAGAATTCGAAAGGATGTTGAAAAAACCCTTCAGAAACATCGAGAGAATCTGGAGGAGCGGATTCGCGAGAGGACATGGGAATTGCGTGAGGCCAATCAAAGGCTCAGGGAAGAAATCGACGAGCGGATGGTGGCGGAAAAAAGGATTCAGGATTCCCTGGATGAAAAAGTGCTGCTGCTGGGTGAAATCCATCATCGCGTGAAGAACAATCTTCAGGTGATTTCCAGCCTGATGGATCTGACCCGCCGAAGGACGCTGAGTGAGGAAGCAAAGATCGTACTGGCTGATGCCCGGTCAAAAATTTATGCCATGAGCCTGGTGCATTCTCAACTCTACCGCAGTGAATCTTTTACCCGAATCGATATGGCGATCCACATTCGAAGGCTGCTGTCGTCCATGGCCCAGATTTACACCAACAGCTATCGACGGATTCGTCCCAGAATTGAATGTTCCCATGTTTTTCTGTCCGTAACCCAGGCCATTCCCTGCGCACTGGTGTTAAACGAATTGCTGTCAAATGTTTACAAGCACGCCTATGCTGAAGATACAACAGGGGAATGTTTCATCTCAATGGTGGAAACAGATGACGGACGGGTTCGGTTTCGAATACGCGACAATGGGACCGGAATTCCTGAAGATGTGGATATTGAGGGTACCGAGACACTGGGGTTAAAATTGATTCGCAACCTGGTCCGAAAACAGCTTAAAGGTGAAGTCTGGTTCAAATACGATAATGGTATGGACATTACGGCCGAATTTCCCGTTGACCATGATGACGTGTTGATACACGGAGGACCGGATCTCACCCCCGATGGTCGATTTCCATCAAAGCCGACTCCGCCAAAGTAGCGATGCTACGACGGCTGGATCGGATTTCCCATATACTATCGATTTAAATATCGGAAATTCCAGATTGAAAAAGAAGCAAGCGGGGGTTAGTTTATAAATTCAACAACCGCTTGGAGGCTTTTCGAAAATGCCCCATTAACCTATGTGCTGTTCTACGGTGATAAATCCCAGGGAGAAAACCATTGACCGGAAAAGAAGAAATCCGTCTCACGCAAACCGTTAAAGGTTCCGGCTGAGCGTCCAAACTGCCGCCAGGGGACCTGGATCGGGCGCTTTGTGGACTGGAATTTCCGACGGATGAAAATGTGATCGTAGGCCTCGACCGGGCGGACGATGCCGGTGTTTACCGGGTGAATGATGATCTCGCCCTGATCCAGACCGTGGATTTTTTCACCCCCATTGTGGATGATCCCTACTGGTTCGGACAGATTGCAGCGGCCAATGCCTTAAGCGATGTCTACGCCATGGGGGGTGTTCCCAAGACCGCCATGAATCTGGTGGGATTCCCCCTGGAACAGATGGATATGTCAATCCTTCGGGAGATCCTTCAGGGGGGCATTGATAAGATGAAAGAGGCCGGCGTGGTTCTGGTGGGTGGTCACAGTGTGGAGGATCCGGAACTGAAATACGGTTTGAGCGTCACCGGTTTTATCCATCCGAAACGCATTTTGACCCAGAAGAATCTCAAAGGCGGCGACCGGCTGATTCTGACCAAACCCCTGGGAACCGGCATTGTGAACACGGCTGTTAAAGGGGGGATTGCTTCTCCGGAGGTAGTTGAATCGGTTACGCACCTCATGGCCCGATTGAATCAAAAACCGGCTGAGATCATGAGCCGTTATGAGGTGCATGCCTGCACCGATATCACGGGTTTTGGCCTTTTGGGTCACCTGGCGGAGATGGTCCTGGATTCGGGATGCGGTATACGGCTACAAAGCGATCGAATTCCCATTATTCCGGAAGCTCGCGAGTATGCGCAGATGGGATTTATTCCGGCGGGGGCCTATCGAAACCGGGAATTTCGTTCCGGTATGATGGAATTTCTGCCGTCGGTGGATCGCTTCCTTCAGGACCTTCTGTTTGATCCTCAGACATCCGGAGGGCTTCTCATCAGCGTGTCTGAAAAGGATTCCGCCGATCTGCTGAGAGCATTGAAAACCGGGGGTGTTCATGAGGCCGTGATCATCGGGGGCGTGATATCCACATCCGAGGAAAGGATTTTTGTGGAATAGGTAGGGGCAGGCCCCTGTGCCTGCCCTTTAAAGGAGAATTAAATGAGCACAGAAATCGATTGCCGTGGTTTGGCTTGTCCCGCCCCGGTACTGAAAACCAAAGAATTAATTGAGCAGGAAAAACCTGAAAAACTGATCGTTATTGTGGACAATGAAGCGGCAAGGCAGAACGTCACACGGTTTATGGAGTATCAGGGTTTTGATGTGTCCGCCAGTGAAGAAGGGACTGACTTCCATGTTACGGGTCATGCTGGAGAAGGCTCCGAATCAGCAGCCGCACCGGTTAAAACCGTTGAATCGGAAGAGGTGAAGCAGAAAATCATGGTCATGGTGGGAACCGATCGAATGGGACATGGGGATGATGAACTGGGCTTGAAACTCATGGTCAGTTTTCTGAAAACCCTGAAGGAGATGGGTGGGGAGTTGTGGCGGTTGGTTTTTGTGAACAACGGTGTCAAAATGACCATATCGGATTCGGAAGTGCTGCCGGTGCTGGAGGAGCTCGAAAAAAGCGGTGTTTACATTCTGGTTTGCGGCACCTGCCTCACCCATTTTAATCTCCTTGAAAAAAAAATGGTGGGAGAAACCACAAATATGTTAGATATCGTAACGGCCATGCAATTGGCCGATAAGGTGGTTAATATCTGATTTTTGTTTCTGGAAAAGCGGGAGGAAAAATCCATGGGAAAAAGCAAAGCCGACAAGATCGATGAGTTTCTGGCCCGCTCCCGCCAGAATCAGGGCCAGAAAGAAAAAGGCTACCGTGAACAATCTCTCAAGATCCACCCTTGGGTGTGCGCCCGTTGCGCCAGGGAGTTCACGAACCGGAATGTGCACGAATTGACGGTTCACCACAAGGACCACAATCACGAAAACAACCCCGCCGACGGCAGCAACTGGGAGAACCTCTGTATCTACTGCCATGACAACGAACATCGCCGCCATCTGGATTATCTGGAGGGCGCCGATACCCCGGTCGGCGACGAAAAAAATGACGACTTTACCCATAACCCGTTTGAAAAATTGAAAGGGTTATTGCCGAAAAAGTAACATTGCGTGTCCCCCCAATTCAGCTTCCGGTTTTTTCCGCTTGCGGATAAACACCGTTTCCGAATATCATCATTGATTATCTTTCCCATCTTTTGTATATTTCAGCACAAATCAACCCCATGGTCGGGAGTTGACCGTGGAAAACCTGCCGGCCATTGTGGTCAATGATACCTTTGGAAACGACCTCTATGTTGAAGGTCGGGAAAAATATCGCAAAGATGCCGCATGAGTAAAGGCCGAACTACAATGATTCCGTATAGAGGAGACAAGCATGGGCAATAAAAAAGGGGGGCTTGTGTGGCTATGGGTCCTGCTGCTGGTGTTAGGCGTGGCGGCAGCCGTGGGTTATGGTTGGTATAAATACACGCAACCTGAAACCGAAGAAGCGCTGGTGGCTGTGGAAGTTTTGACAACCGAGGAAAGCCGCCGGGATGGAAGTGCAAAAGACGAATCACTAAAGGATGCATCGGGGAAACAGGGTGTTGCCCTGGAGCCGGCCGGAAAGCTTCAAAAAACCGGGGATATGCCGACTGACCAGACGCGGGGTGACGGCATCAGTGAAAAGGATACCCTTTTAAAGCCTCAGGCCACCGGGGAAATGGTGGATTATCAGTTTAAACCCGGTGAAAAGAAGCCTCTGCAAAAGGACGCACCCGATCAGAAAGCGATCAATGCCCAAAGAGAAATCAATGAGGGTGTAACTGCTCGCCAAAAACGGTATTGCGACCTGATTAACCAGTACGTACAAGACTTTTTTCAGTACCTGGATACGAAAAAGTATGTTCAAAAATTGGAACTGGGAGAAACCGCCTATGCCCGCTTCAAACAGGTTCTGGAGCGGCTGGCGGCCAAGCCGCCTATTCCCGCCGGTGAAGGGGTTGATCCCGCTGTTATGGTCAAAAATATATACTTTTTCTGTCGTGCACTGGATAAGAAGGATCTGCGTATGGTCAAGCAGGTGATTAGCCATGACCGGGATACGCTGGAAGACAACATGAGCATGCTTTACCAATGGGCCATGCTGGGTGAGGGATGCCCAAACCCCGGAGATGTGAGGCCTTCTTTTGATGTGCTCTATCGGTATGCGGGTTTTTTCCTGAATACCACCGGTGGCAGGGCGTATATGTTCAGGCGGGGATTGAAGGTGCGGCTTCTGGTTTCCTATTATTCGGTTCAGATTGTATATCAGGCGGATAAAGCTGGCAGAAACAACTACGGCATTGATGTTTTGCCATACATCAAGATGCTCATGGAGGAAATGGGTAACTATCCTGATTTGCTGTATAAGGAAACGTATCTGGAAACCCTGACGAAAATCAAGGCATTTTACTCAGGGAGACGATAGGCACAAACCCCAAAAAAATGGGGCGGCCCCTGAAATATACTCAACGGGGGCCGCCCCAAAAAAAACTCACATCTTTTGCTTGTTTACTTCACACGACCTTCCCGCCAGGCTTTAATGAGCTGGTCGTAATCAACCGTTATACCCTGCGGTTTCTCATTAACCTTCGCCTTGGGCGAACCGGCCTTGCTGAGCCAGACATTCGGGTCGATGCATTTATTGAGCTTTGGACCACATTCTTTCTGTGCCCCTGCACGCTCAATACGCGCCATGACTTTGTCCTGTTCGCGGGCAAGATTGTCCATGGCCCTGTCCACGGTCACCTCACCGGAAACGGCTTCCCCCACATTCTGCCACCACAGCTGTGCCAGCTTGGGATAATCCGGCACGTTGGTGCCGGTGGGCGTCCATGCCACACGAGCCGGGCTCCGGTAGAACTCCACCAACCCTCCCAGCTTGGGAGCACGGTCGGTGAAAGCCTGGCTTCTGATGTCGCTGTCGCGGATAGGTGTCAGTCCCACCAGGGCTTTCTTCAGTGAAGTGGTCTTGGCGACGCAGAACTGGGCGAAGAGCCATGCGGCTTTGCGGCGATCCAGCGGCGTGCTCTTCATGAAGGTCCAGGACCCGCAGTCCTGATAGCCCAACTTCATCCCTTCTTCCCAGTAGGGACCGTGAGGGGACGGGGCCATGCGCCATTTGGGTGTTCCATCGGCGTTGACTGTGGGACCCGGTTTGACCATGTCAGACACGAAGGCTGTATACCAGAAGATCTGCTGGGCAACATTCCCTTTGGCCAGGATCGGCAGGTAGGTGTAGAAATCCAATCCCAGGCAACCGGGAGGCGCGTATTTTCTAAGCCATTCCATATATTTGCGGAGGGCGTATTTGGCTCCCGGGCTGTTTGCTGCGCCGCCGCGACAAACGCTGGATCCCACAGGGCTGCAGCCCTCAACGCGGATGCCCCATTCGTCAACCGGCTTGCCGTTGGGGAGGCCTTTGCTGCCCACACCGGCCATGGAAAGCCACGCGTCGGTGAATCGCCAGCCCAGATCCGGGGCTCTTTTGCCGTAGTCGTTGTGACCGTAAACCGCTTTACCATCGATTTCTTTGACCACTTCGGTGAAGAACTGGGCAATATCCTCGTAGGCAGACCAGTTGACCGGAACGCCCAGTTCATAGCCGTAAATTTCCTTGAATTTCTTCTTGAAATCGGGACGTTTGAACCAGTCATAACGGAACCAGTAGAGGTTGGCGAACTGCTGGTCCGGAAGCTGGTAGAGCTTTCCGTCCGGACCGGTGGTGAAGGATTTACCCATGAAATCATCGATGTCCAGGGTCGGCAAGGTCACGTCTTTTCCTTCGCCCGCCATGAAATCGCTCAGGGGAACCACAAAGCCGTAACGCATATGGGTGCCGATGAGGTCGGAATCATTCACCCAGCCGTCATAGATGTTCTTACCGGAGGCCCACTGGGTTTGCAGTTTTTCGACCACATCCCCTTCCTGGATCAGGTCAAAGGCGACCTTGATGCCGGTAATCTCTTCAAACGCCTTGGTGAGAACCTTTGCCTCATATTCATGAGTCGGGATGGTCTCAGAGACGACCTTGATCTTCATCCCCTTAAAGGGTTCGGACGCTTTAATAAACCATTCCATTTCCTTCATCTGTTGGTCTTTGGTTAGTGTGGAGGGCTGAAACTCGCTGTCCACCCACTTCTTGGCAGCGTCCATCTGCGGCGAAGACCAGCAGGGGACGCTGAGAAAAATAAGCGCCAGGGCTGCAATCATGCAAAACAGTACTCTCTTCTTGTTCATGCTGTTGCTCCTTTCAAATCGATTGGGTTCATCGCACACGCCCCGCCCATATGTGTTTTCCGTTGAGCCGTATTCCGGTCAGGAAAACCGGCAGGACAAACCAGAGGCTTTATTCGTGCCCCATCTCTCTGATGTAGCCATCACCTCCTTTCATTTCACATTCTCCTTCTTTATCCCCAGACCATTACAACAATAATCCAGCACACGGCAACAGCCAGCAGGATCCAGAGGGAAAAATGGGTCAATCCGATCCATGCAAAAAAGATATAAGCACTGCTTAAGATCCCTATGAAGAGCCGATCACCCGGTGTGGTGGGAATCGGCAGGAAACCGCGACGTTCAAGGGAAGGGGATACGGTTTGCCATATGGTCATGGCAATCACTGTCAGAATAATGGTGCCACAGAAAATTGCCGTTGGAACGGTCCATCTCATCCACTCTAAAGTCAACTCCATAATGCTTCCCCTTTACACACGACCCATGGCAAAGCCCTTGGCCATATGATTGCGCACGAACCAGATCACCAAGGCGCCCGGTACAATGGTCAGTATCCCGGCCGCGGCCAGCAGACCGAAGTCGAGGCCGGAGGCGCTGATGGTTCGCGTCATGATTGCCGAGATCGGTTTCGCTTCGGTTACCGTCAGCGTCCGGGCCAACAGCAGTTCTACCCAGCTGAACATAAAACAGAAAAAGGCTGTCACGCCGACCCCGGATCGGATCAGCGGGAGAAAGATGGTAACAAAAAATCGCGGAAAACTGTACCCGTCGATAAAGGCGGTCTCATCGATTTCACGGGGCACCCCCGACATGAAGCCTTCCAAAATCCACACCGATAGAGGCACATTGAACAGGCAGTGCGCAAGCGCCACCGCAAAATGGGTATCCAAGAGGCCGATGGTGGAATAGAGCTGGAAAAAGGGGAGTGCAAAAACAGCCGCCGGGGCCATGCGGTTGGTGAGCAGCCAGAAAAACATCTGCTTGTCGCCGACGAAACTGTAGCGTGAAAAGGCATACGCCGCAGGAAGGGCCACGGACAGCGATATCACCGTGTTCATGGCCACGTAGATCATGGAATTAACATAACCCATGTACCAGGATGAATCGGTAAATATCCTCATGTAGTTCATGAATGTGAGGCCTTTCGGGTACAGGGCGAAGGAGGCAAGGATGTCGGCATTGGACCTGAGCGACATACTGAGCATCCAGTAGATCGGCATCAGCAACAGGATGAAGTAGATGACAAGGCCGATGGTTTTTTTCTTTCCTTTCATACCGTCTCTCCTTTTCCGACCCGCTGAAGGGCCTGGTAGAAGATAAAGCTGAACAGCAGTACGATGACAAAATAGATGAGCGAAAAGGCCCCGCCCGGCCCCAGGTCGAATTGAAGCAGGGCGATCTTGACCAGATAAATGGAAAGGAATGTGGTCGAATTGCCGGGACCTCCTCCCGTGAGTACAAACGGCTCCGCATAGATCAGGAAGCTATCCATGAAACGGAGCAGAAAGGCGATGGTGAGTACGCCGCGCATCTTGGGCAACTGAATGTAGAGAAAGGTGGCCCAGGCCGACGCTCCGTCAATGCGGGCTGCCTGGTAGTAGACTTCAGGAATGGCCCGCAGCCCCGCATAGGCCAGAAGTGCAACCAGCGGCGTCCAGTGCCAGACTTCCATCAGCATGACGGTGATCCAGGCATCGAGCCAATTATCCGTATGATCAAAGGGAATGCCAAGCAGGTCGTTCATGCCGGCGCCGAACAGACCGATATCCGGACGGGTAAAAATCATCCAGATAGTTCCGATGGTATTCCACGGGATCAGAAGCGGTAATGCGATGGTCACCAGGCAGACGGAGGCGGCCCACCCCTTTTTCGGCATGGCCAGGGCAATGAGTATCCCTAAAGGCATCTCGATTGCCAGCACAAGCCCGGAGAAGAGAAATTGGCGCCACAGGGCATCATGTAAGCGCTTGTCAGCCAGCATCTCCCGGAACCATTCGGTGCCCACAAAAACAGACTGTCCAGGCCCAAAAATATCCTGGACCGAATAATTAATCACGGTCATCAGGGGAATGATGGCGCTGAAGGCGACGATGACAAAAACCGGCAGAACCAGCAACCAGGCCCTGTTATTTGGCCATTTTTCCATTTCGGTTACCCCCTCAACTATTGAATCAACCGTTCATCTTCAAACAACTTGGTCCATTTCGGCGGGAAGGTGAGCCAAACCTCGCCCCCGGGAAGCGGTTTGTCTTCAGGCAGCCTGGCCTTCAAGGTTTGTCCTGCCAGCATAAGGGTCGCAATCCTGTAACTGCCCAAATCTTCAACCCCCTTGACCGCGGCCTTGACCCTTCCGTCGCCGGAGTCCGCATGTAACTCCAGATACATGGGCCGTATGCCAAGTTCCAGTTTCCCCCTGGCGTTTCGTCCTTTTGCCGCTGTTTCCTCGTCCAGTTCAATGCCTGTGCCATCAACCTTTGCTTTATTTCCCTCTATGGTACATTCCAGGAAGTTCATTCCCGGGCTCCCGATGAAGTAACCCACGAACTTGTGTTCCGGATTTTCAAAAAGGTCCTGGGGCGATCCGATCTGTACCATTTCTCCTTCGAACATGACCGCCACTTGATCGGCAAAGGTCAATGCTTCCACCTGATCGTGGGTCACATAAATGAAGGTCAGCTTCAATTCCTCGTGGATCTCTTTGAGCTTGCGACGCAGGAGCCATTTCATCTGCGGATCGATGACCGTCAGCGGCTCATCGAAAAGGATGGCTGCCACATCGCTTCTGACCAGCCCACGACCCAGTGAGATCTTCTGTTTGGCATCGGCTGCCAATCCCGCCGCCCGCTTATTGAGGAAAGGGGTGAGATCCAGGATTTCAGCGACTTCCAGAACACGTTCTTTGACGGCGGCTTCATTAATCCCTCGGTTTCGCAAAGGAAATGCGAGATTGTTGAAAACGCTCATGGTGTCGTAGAGCACCGGAAACTGAAAGACCTGGGCGATGTTCCGTTTTTCAGGGGGTAATGCCGTGACGTCTTTCCCATCGTAGAGGACCCGTCCCCTGCTGGGGACCAGCAGGCCGGAAACAATGTTGAGCAGGGTCGTCTTGCCGCAGCCTGAGGGGCCCAGCAGAGCGCATGCCACCCCATCCTCCCACACATTGTGGATCCGCTTCAGGGCATAATCGGAATTCCTCCCTGGTTTGGGCAGGTAGCTGTGCGCAACTTCGTTCAACTCAATGCGAGCCATGACGATCTCCTATTTGAGAAGGTGACGCAACCAGACCTCCCGTCTCATCATACACAAAAAAAGAGGATGCGTTGACATATATGGCGATTTCGGCGCCAATCCGAACGGAGCGAATCCCGTTCTCTTGAACCACCACCCGGAAGCCGTCATAGTCGGTATGAATGAATGTTTCGGACCCGTTAATCTCCGCCAATTTGACTCTGGCCGGAATTTTTATATTCTTTTTGTTTCTTTCGGATAGAAAAAGATGGTTGGAGCGGACCCCGAATGTATACTTTCCGTCAGAAAGTGATTTCATGTGGTCTTCCAGCGGCATTTCAATATCCTGCCCCATTCGAGCCGTGTCGCCTTGAACCGACCCTTCGAGGAAGTTGATGGGCGGATCACTGAAAACCTCCGCCACTTTGGTGGTCGTCGGGTGATGGTAAACTTCAGGTGTGGGGCCGGTCTGCAGAACGCGGCCTTCATCAATGACCACAATATTGCCCCCCAGCATCAACGCCTCTGTCGGTTCAGTGGTGGTATACACCACAATGGCCTGCCGCGACTCAAAAATATCCTGCAACTCCGTCCGCAATTCTTCGCGCAACTTGTAGTCCAGGTTTACCAATGGCTCGTCCAGTAACAGCAGATCCGTCTCTTTGACCAGGGCCCGGGCGATGGCGACACGCTGCTGCTGCCCGCCGGAAAGCTCCACGGGGAGGCGATGGAGGAGGCCATCAATGTGAAGCATTTCGGCGGTTGCGCGCACCCGTCGGTCAATTTCCGGTTTTGAGACTTTGGCAATTTTTAACGGCGATGCGATGTTTTTATAGATGGTCAGCGAAGGGTAGTTGATGAACTGCTGATAGACCATGGCAATGCTCCGTTTCCGAACGGATTTGCCCGTAACATCTACGCCGTTTACCAGCACCCGCCCGGAAGTGGGTCGGTCGAGGCCTGCCATTAATCGAAGAAGGGATGTCTTGCCGGCCAGGGTTCTGCCCAGCAGGATATTGCGGGAGCCGGCTTCGAAGGAGAGACTGACATTGTTGATATGGGTTTCCCGCCCAACCTTTTTGGTAATTTCCTCTAAAGATAAGGACATAATAAGCGCATCCTCGCATTATTTGGATCTTTTACCACCTGGATCACGAAAGCAAATTATACACATATCAAAACAGTCTTTGTCCGGCAATCATTTCATAAGAAGAAGTTAATGCCTCATATTTGAAAATGCCGCAACTGCCGCGTAAGCACTGCTGATGGCCAGACCTGAACCGCATTTCATTCGCATCCAGTCCTGATGGGCCAGTATGGAACCGGCTGCAAAGAGATTATCCAATGCCGGCTCACCCCCATGGTTAAGGGGACGGAATTGATCATCGATGGTCAGGCCGGCCCGGTTGGCCGGGTGTCCCCGCAAATCCAGAAAATCTTCCTGGTGCCATTCCTCTCTCTTCTCCGGCTGATAAACCGGAAGATCGAAGAGGGGTTCCCGGATCCTGTCTCGATCGGCCCTGAGCCCATGGGCCCAAAACCGTCCTGTTGCCAGAATGACCCCTTCAGCCCGGACCCATTTTTTTTGCGGGCCCCGGCCCACGGTCAGCAAAATGGCGCCGTCGTTCCCTTTTTCCCACGAAAGGATTCTCTCTGGAAAAAACAGTTTGACGCCTCTTTCCGCCAACCCTTGCGTGAACGCGTCATTTAATCTGAGGCCGGGAATGGAGAGGGGCGTTGTGGGAATTTCAAATACCTTTGCTCCCAGTTTGATGGAGAGTTTTTCAATGATTTCCTGATGCCGTTTCATTCCGAGGATGGCCGGCAAGCCAACGGTTTCAGCATCCTTGAGATGCGGGCGTATCAGATGGACCAGTTTTTCCACATTGCCGGGTGTCTCCATGTCCCGGGCCAGGATATCACCTGAAACAAGGGGAGACGCCTTGACCGTTCCCTTTATACTGATGTTCCGCCAGCGGAGGCCGGGCCATTGGCCCATCAATCCTTGTGCCACACGAGCGGCACTGAAATCCTTCAATTCGTCAAACCCGATGATGAGGCACGGACGTTTTTCCTTGAGTGCCGAAACCCCTTCCCACATGGTCTGAGGAATATAGTAGCTGGTTTTGGTGGTGCCGAGCTGGGTCATGAGTTCCGAGTTATTTTCACCGCTTTTAAGATAAGCAAGATCATTTTTCCCCAGAAAAGAAACCACCTGTCCCAGTGATTTCTTTATGACGTCAGGCGAAAGACGCGCATAGGGGTGATCCGGGATATCTTTTGCGACCGCATCAATGGCGGCCCATGGGTCCATCCATCGGTGTCCCGCTTCAATGGGGTGGTTTCCCATGACGTCCAGGAGACCGCTGGCAAAAATCAATCCACCTGAGACGCCGGCTTGAACCGTGGAAAACCCCTTTTCAGCAGCAAAAAACGCCGCTGCCATACCTGAAAGACCGCAGCCGATGATGGCCAGATCACATTCCAGTGTTGCATCTTTGGACATCATCGCTGTGAGCATCACCCGGCCATTTCCAGGTTAAAAGCGCCGCAATAAAGGGCTTCCTTGAGTTCTGCCTGCATCATCTGGCCGTGCCACAGTACCGGACGTTCGCCGGTCCAGCGACCCTGCAAAAAGGATTTGATGTCATTGATACTGTCATACGCTTCGATATGACCGCCCTCCTCCAGAAATGCCGAAACCCGTTTTCCGCAGAATGTTCCCTGACAGGCCCCTTTTCCCACCCGGGTTCGAACACCGATAGCTTGCAGGTTGAGATCCCCGTCTTTTTCTTTGATGGATCGAACAACACTTTTTATGGTGCTTTCAGGCACCATCTCACACTCACAGAGGATCGGGTCGTCATCCGGGTTTCCGAACCAGTGTTTCGGTCCCAGGCCCGGTTCGGTCCATTTTCCGGAAGAAGAGACGGGAAGGGGTTCCGTATTCGTCATGCACGGGGCATGGATCCCCAGCTTTTCACATATGAGATCAGCCGTTTTCTCCGCCATGAAGCGGAAAGTGGTCAATTTTCCCGAAGGGATGGTGGCAAAATTCCCAAGACCGTCGCGGCTGTGATCCAGTAGGGTGAACCCGCGACTTACGGAACGATCATCCAGGGTTGAACCCATTTTCAGCAATGGACGTACACCGGCATAAGACCGGATATAGCGAATGCCTTTCAGGGTGGGGATCATTCTGGATCCTTCATCCACAATCAGGTCCGCCTCTTTAATGGTGGGGGTGATCAGGTCGGGGGAATCAATCCTGACGGAGGTGGTGCCCAGAAGTGAGACGGTTCCGCCCGGGACGAGAATATCCCCGTCTCCGGGGCTGCGCAGCCGGTTGACCACCCGCTCTGTAACCCTGTGCGCGGTCACAAGCAGGGTCCCCTTGGAATAAAGCATCTCAATCTCGAGCCCTGCCAGCGCCGCCACCTTCCCCACCCAGGGTCCGGCGGCGTTGATCACCTGCTCCGGTTGAACAATCGTCTCTTTACCGGTGTGCACATTGGCCAGACGGACCGTTTTGATTGAATGGTTTTCTTTTTCCAAGCTGACCACTTTGGTGTTGCACAGAAGCGTTCCGCCCAGTTCCTGAGCATGGGCGATGTTTTCAAGGGAGATTTTAAAAGGATCGATTGCGGCATCATCCACCCGGTAGGCGGTAATGATTCTGCTGGAAAGGGAAGGCTCAAGACCTTTGGCGTCTTTGGGATCAACGGGCAGGCAGTGAATACCGCATTTCCGGCAAAGGAACGGAAATTCGGCGGCATAGGTTTCATCATCGCCCTCAACGGCCACAAAGAGTCCGCCCGTGTCCTCAATGCAGTGGGGTGCCACCCGTTTCAATATTTCATTTTCCTGATGGCACTCTTTCGCTGCCGCCGGGTCAGTGAAAACATAGCGTCCACCGCTGTGCAGCAGCCCGTGGTTTCTGCCCGAGGCACCCGCGTTGATATCCCGTTGTTCAACCACCAGAACCTGCACCCCGCGCAGTGCCAGATCTCTCGCGAGACCGGTGCCGGTAACGCCTCCACCAATGATGAGTGCCTGAGTGTGCAAAGGACGTCTCCTGCCTGAAGTGGCAAAATGGGGAAAGCCATTGCCTTCAAAGTTAATAGACGTTGAAATAATGGCCTTAATTTTTTTTATTCTAGCGGCATATTTTTGTCAACAAAAAAAGTTGCGGTTTCATACATTTTTTTGTAATTTGATTTCGATAGCGAAAATAAATATGCAAATATGCAGCTTCAGGGAGGTCGAAAGTCTATTTTATTTCACATATTGATAAAAATTTCGATTGTGAAACTTTTCTTTAAGGTCAGCTGGCTATCTGCTGAAAGAGGGAGGTCCGAAAGTGTCGGAAGAAAGAATGAATGCTAATGACGCCACCAAAGTCCGGGGAAAATCGGTTCTGCTCCGCCAAAGGAAAATCGTTGATCTCGTCAAATCCCTCGGATTTATTTCAATTGAGAGCCTGTCAACGAATTTTTCGGTGACACCACAGACCATACGTCGGGACATCAACGAACTGACCCAGGCCGGGCAGCTCCAACGCCATCACGGGGGGGCCGGCCTGCCCTCCAGTGTGAAAAATGTGGCCTATACGGCTCGAAAAATAATGTGTATGCCGGAAAAAAGACGAATCGCCCACCTGCTGGCCCGGTACATCCCCGACAATGCATCTCTCTTTATTGATATCGGAACTACTACGGAAGAGGTGGCCAATGCCCTGATCCATCACAAGGGTCTCAGGGTTATCACCAACAACCTGAATGTGGCCACCATCCTGAGCGAAAATGAAAACTTTGAGGTCATTGTGGCCGGCGGTGTGGTGCGGGGCCGGGACAGGGGGATTACAGGGAAGGCAACGGCTGACTTCATCCGGCAGTTTAAAATCGATTTCGGGATTATCAGCGTCAGCGGGATCGATGCAGAAGGCTGTCTGCTGGACTTTGATTACCAGGAGGTCGGTGTGGGGCAAACCATCATTTCAAATTCCCGAAAGGTCTACCTGGCGGCGGATCACACAAAATTCGGCCGTGAGGCCATGGTGCGCCTCTGCAATCTGCGGGATATCGATGCACTTTTTACGGATCAAATACCGGCGAAAGATATTTGCCGGATGCTCTCTGAAGCCCACGTTCCTCTCCATGTGGCCTCACCCCATGAAACGACCGCTTGAGTTTCCTAAGGATTTCATGACCTCTTCAGAAGTAACCTCGTGGATGCTGATGGTCTTGTTCCTTGAATGTTCCCCTGAAATGATTTTAAAATTTTTTTTGGGAAGTCCTGTTTTTTTGGCGAGAAAATTGATAAGCGCTTTGTTGGCCTTGCCGTCTACGGGCGGTGCTGTGAGCTTTATCCGGTAAACGCCGTCTGCTTTACCCGCAATCTCAGTTTTTGAAGAACGGGGTAACACCTTTACCCGTATCACAGCCCCAACGGGATTTTCCACGTCCTTCACCGGCAACCTCACTACCCTCCCATTCGCATGGCCATTTCCGCGAGACTTGTCACCAGGAAGCGTTGAATGAAAACGATGATCAGAAGTACGAGGATTGGTGAAAAGTCGATCCCCCCGAAACTGATGGGCAGCCGCTGCCTGACCCGGTAGAGCACCGGTTCTGTGACGGTGTTCAAGAAGCGTATGATAGGATTGTGCGGATCCGGGTTGACCCAGGAAACCACGGCCCGGGCGATAATGATCCACATGTACAGGGTCAAAGCGATATCGAGTATTTTAGCGATGGCAGCCAGAAAATTTCCGATGACAAACATGGAATTTGTTTCCCTCCCGATTCAAAAAATGTCTTTCTTTCAACCGTAAACTGTTTCCCATACGCCGATCCGGGTATGTCGAAGCAATCCGTAAGCCGGGTTCTGTTTTTCGAAAGGGTTACCCGCTTTCGAAACAATGGCCATTCATCTAGCCTCGCCGTTGCCGACGAGATCAAGCGACCTACCCGGGAACTCGAGCGGACCACCCTTAGCGTTCCCCTATTTGGTCTTGCTCCAGGCGGGGTTTACAAAGCTTCCGCCGTCACCGACGGAACTGGTGAGCTCTTACCTCACCCTTTCACCCTTACCAGGCACTCAGTTATATATCATCACGCGTGTGTCAAATCCGAATCCCTTGTGTTATGGACTGTCCATTGATTCGTTGTGTTGATAAGTGACTGAGTGCCTGGCGGTTTCCTTTCTGTTGCACTATCCTTCCCGTCGCCGGGACTGGGCGTTACCCAGCGCTTTGTCCTGTGGAGCCCGGACTTTCCTCCCCCCTGTCAATGACATGGGCGGCGGTCATTCGTTTTACTTCGGCACACCCGGGTTAGCATATGGAATACGATTTACGGTTGTTGGTTCACGTTTTAAAAAATTAAATTGACACCTTGGAAGGTTATCAATACGCCTGTTTTTTGACAAAGGCGGTTTTCTAGGATGCCCCCTGGTCGTCCTGATAACGTTCATCCTCTCCCCAATACATGATCCGTGCACAACTGGGGCAGTTCATGAGTTTGTCCCCGCGGATTAACTCGTTGAACTTTTGAGGCGGGATCGCCATGCGACATGTCTGGCACACCCCTTTGATAACCGGGGTAATGGCAATACCGTTCTTGTGGTCCCTGAGGATGTCATATTTTTTCAAAAGCGATCCATTTGTTGCCTTACAGCAACTTTCACGCTCCTTTTTAAGCCTTTTAAGCTCTTTATCCAGGATTTTCATGTCTCTCAGTATCTGCTTCCGGTCCTGGTCAAACTGCTTTTTCTTGGTTTCGGTTATTTTTCGATTATCGTCACAGACGCCCACCAGTTTATCTTTCTGCTCCATCAGTTCAATAACGGCAGTCTCCAGAGCTTCTTTTTCGTGGCTGATGCCCTCAATCTCCTTGAGCGCGGCCTTATATTCCTTGTTTGATGCGATACTGGATAATTTCACTTCAGCTTTTTTCAAACGTTCATCCAGGTCTTGAATCTCCAGTTCGGTTTCCCGGCTCAGGCTTTCGTGGGAGTCTAATTTGTCCATCTCTTCCTGCAACAAGGCTTCCGCTGTTGCCAGATCCTCCTGGCGCTTCTGCACCGCCGCCGGCCCTTTTTCTTTTTGGTCCAGCTTCTCTTTTATGCGAATGTCATAAGCCTGAAGACCGATCAAAAGTTTCATTGTTTTTTCCAATGTTCTCACCTCTTAACTCATTCGACGCGTTTGTGTTTTTTGGGGCAGTTTGCTTTAAGCAGTCCTGTCAAATTTTCCTTCCGTTCAGATGCCGGATGTCATCCAGATTGGATCTACCTGGGTGCTATCCGTTTGGATCCCAACTTCCCAACCTTCTTTTCTAAAAAATTCCTCCAAATTCCTGCAAAAAATATTAAATGCTGTTTTTTCCGTATGGAAATGCCCGCCATCAATAAGGGCAATCCCGAGGGATTCTGCTTCAAGTGCAGCGTGATGGCCAACATCCCCTGTAATAAGTACGTCAGCGCCACTTCCTGCAGCATAGGATGTGAGGCTGCCGCCCGAACCACCCACCACGGCAATGCGCCGGACGTTGTCTTTTTTTTGACCCACCAGACGAATGTGATCAGCGCCAAGCTTCTTTTTTATAACCTTTGCAAGGCCTAGAAGGTCTGTAGGCTCAGGTAAATCTCCGACCCTTCCGAGGCCTACCCCGGGCTCTCTGTCATGAGGTTGCAGGACTTCTATATTTTGGAGGCCCATGAGATTTGCCAGGATATCGTTTATGCCGCCCTTGGCAACATCCAGATTGGTATGCGCGGTCACAACGGAGATATGTTTTCGTGCGGCCTGGGCGAGGATATGCCCGGGGTAGGCGTTGATTTCGATATGCGAGACAGATTTAAAGATTAGAGGGTGATGGGTAAATAGAACCTGGGCGTTGTTTTCGGAAGTCTTTATGAGGGCGTCAAGGGTGGGATCCAGAGAAGAAAAAATTTTTTTAATCTTCTGCTCTGAATCCCCGATTTGAAGACCGGAATTGTCCCATGGTTCTGCCAGCCTCATGGGCGCAATGCGTTCAATGAGACGCAGAAAATCTCCCAATGTTGGTATCATAGCAAAACCTGCCTTTGGCTCCCTTTTAGAAAGGTAAAGGGCGCATCCCGCCTGAGGATACGCCCTTCCTGAAATCTTCATTCCCGATTCGGGTAAAACATCCGTTCAAAATGGTAAAGGGCATGAACATACACAAACTGCAAGATTATGGTTTGTGGTGGGCCCACCTGGGTTCGAACCAGGGACCTACCGGTTATGAGCCGGTGGCTCTTCCAGCTGAGCTATGGGCCCTCCAGATGCAGGCTGCCTAAACGTCATCTTTCGGTTCCTTTAGGGGCGGTGCTCTGATTTTGCGGCAGCCAATCACAATAGAATGAGCATCTAGTCAAAATTTGTCAAGCAAAAAGCGGCGCAACCGAACGGGTTGAAATCAGTTATTATCCATAAAGCTTTTCAACTTTCGGCTTCGGCTGGGATGCCGCAGTTTTCTAAGGGCTTTGGCTTCTATCTGTCGAATGCGTTCTCGGGTTACGCTGAAATCCCTTCCCACTTCTTCCAGGGTATGGTCCGCCTTTTCACCAATGCCGAACCGCATGCGAAGGACTTTTTCTTCTCTCGGTGTCAGGGTGGTCAAGACCTTCCGCGTTTGTTCGGCCAGACCAAAATTGACCACGGCATCTCCCGGTGAAAGGATATTTTTGTCTTCTATAAAATCTCCAAGATGACTGTCTTCTTCCTCTCCAATAGGGGTTTCGAGGGAAATGGGTTCTTTGGCGATTTTCAGGACCTTTCTCACTTTGTCCAAAGGGAATTCCATCTTCTCAGCAATCTCTTCAGATGTGGGTTCACGTCCGTGCTCTTGAACCAGATACCGTGAGGTTCTCATGAGTTTGTTGATGGTTTCTATCATATGAACCGGAATGCGGATGGTTCTGGCCTGGTCGGCAATGGCTCGGGTGATGGCCTGCCGTATCCACCAGGTGGCGTAGGTGCTGAATTTATATCCCCGCTGGTATTCAAATTTGTCTACGGCTTTCATCAAACCGATGTTGCCTTCCTGGATGAGATCCAGAAACATGAGCCCGCGGTTGGTATACTTTTTTGCAATGCTGACCACCAGTCTCAGGTTGGCCTGAATCAATTCCGACTTTGCCCGGCTGGCTTTCTCAAGGCTTCTTTCCACCCGCCCCAATTCCGCTTTCAACTCCCTGGGCGTCAGGCTGGTTCTTTCTTTGATCTGCCTGATCATCCGTCGCGATGCGTCCGCTTTGGACTTCATAGCGATAAGTTCGCATTTTGTCAGGCAAATCGGATCAATGACATCATCATCCTTGGCCGATTCGGGAATTTGAGCAATGCACCGTTTCAGATACGAAATGGGCTTTCCACCCGCCTTCAGCATGCACTCAGCCATATTTTTCTCGGCGGTCTCCACAGTGTCCAGGATCTTTCGGAAACTCTCCAGCATATTTTCAAGCTGCCTTTTTTCCAGGCTGAAAGAACTCACAACCGACAGAATATTTTTTTGATCTTCTTTGATCCGAGCATTCAGCTGATTGCGGGTTTCTTCCGAACAGCTTCTTTTTGCCATTTCACGCCGTTTGTGCCGTATGCTTTCATTGAGTTCTTGGATTTGACTGATCAGATAGATGAGTGATTCCCTTTTCTCGCCCATCTGCATGAAGCTGTCATCGTCTTCCAGGTCACTGATTACATCTTTGAGTTTGACTTCCGTTTCCCTGAGGCAATCCCCCAGCTTAATGATATGCTCCACGCCGACGCCGCAGGTTAACAGGGCTTCCAGGGCCTCCTTTTCACCGGCTTCAATCCGTTTGGCAATTTCCACTTCTCCATCACGTGTCAGCAGTGAAATACGGCCCATTTCCTTTAAATACATTTTGACCGGATCTGAAATTCGCGATGCTGCGTCGGCTAGATCAAAAGAGGACGCATTTTTGTCTTCCTGTTTAATCCGCTCTTTTTTGGCATTTTTGCGTTTTTCAATCTTTTTTTTGGTGTTTTCATCAATGACCATGATGTCCAATTCCTCAAACATCATCATCAGGTCATCGATTTGCTCTTCTGAGGAAATGATTTCTTCAGACAGGTCATCATTCAGCTCTTCAAAGGTCACATAACCTTTGTTTTTTCCTGCGATGATCAACTTCTTGAGATTGACCATGTCTGTGCTTTTATCCATCATATGGCCTCCTGAATGATTCAACTTCCAACGGGCCCGCCGGCCTCTATTTTTCTCTTCAAAATTTCATTTATGGCCCGTGGGTCCCCCATGGCCGTTTTAAATGATTCCGCAATTTTCTTTTTCTGCGCTTTGGCTATAAAATCCCGAACAGCCTGTTTTACTTCGCGGTCTGAACAGAAAGCAGGGCGGAAGCCAAATTCCCTGAGCCACACACGGTCTTCATCAAGATCAAGACGCTCCTGGATGGTCTCAAAGGTCATTGTTTCCGAGCTGCTTTGCCTGTCAAAGATGACATCAACGATCCGTCGAATCATGGGATCAGAAATCAACAACCGACAATGATGACCCTTCAAGTCGGCAACCGTTTCAGGGAAATGCAACAACAGGTTGAGCAATTGAATCTCCCCAATGGATCGGTTTGGTTTTACGGATGCAAATTGCTGTTTGATTTCATTTTTGAAACGACCCTTTACAGAGGATTGCTTGACGCCCCTGAGCGCGGAAAGAACAACCGATTCCGCAACTTCGGATTTTTCAGACAGCCTTCTTATGTACAAGGACCGTTGGGTTTCATTGCGAACCTTTGCCAGTATGGGAAGTATCTCTTCTAAAATGCCGACTTTCCGATCGATGTTCTGGGGGCGCGATCCAAGCTTTTGATCCACATAAAAATCAAACAGGGAAGGGGCGACATCCAGTAGCCTTGAAAAAGCTTCCCTGCCACTGCTGTTGATAAAACTGTCCGGGTCGTGCCCCTTGGGCAGGACAACCGCCTTTGCCGAAAGCCGTTCATTTAGAAAAATGGGCAAGGTTCGCATGGCAGCCGCTTTTCCGGCTTCGTCAGCGTCAAAGACCACAACCGCCTCTTTCCCGATCCCTTTGAGCTTTCGAACGGGGGTCTCGGAGAGTGCGGTTCCCAGCGTTGCCACCACCTCCTTCAGCCCATGTTTTCTGAGGGCCAGACAGTCCATATAGCCTTCCACCACAATGGCACGCCCCGTCTCTCGAATGGCTTTTCGCGAAGCGGCAAAACCGTAAAGGCACGTGCCCTTATGAAAAAGCGGGGTTTCAGGCGTATTGACATATTTTGGCAAAGCATCATCAAGGACTCTGCCACCAAAACCGATGACCCGCTTTTTCTGGGTCAAATCGATTATGGGAAACATTACCCTTTCCCTGAACAGGTCGTAATAGTGCCCCTTATCGCTCCGTTTAAGGACGCCTGCAGCAAGAGCCGTTTCAAGCGACACTTTTCTGCTCAGAAGAAACTGCTTCAAGCCGTCCCACCCTTTCGGCGCATAGCCCAGATGGAATTCTTCTATAATGCTGTGGGAGATGGACCGCTTTTTGAAATAATCACTGCCGGGTTTTCCCCTAACCGGATGCGCCAGCTCCTTTTCAAAATAGATAGCCGCCAGTTCGTTGATTTTGTAAAGCGTTTCTCTGTAATCGGCTTTCTTTTTTTCTTCAGCCGTAAAATGCTTCTCTGGCAACTGTACATTGTATCTTTCCGCCAGATCCCTCAGCGCTTCGGGGAAACTGAGGCTGTGATACGCCATCCAAAAAGCAAAGACATCCCCTCCCTTCTTGCATCCGAAGCAATGGAACATCTGCTTGTCCTGACTGACCGTGAAAGAAGGCGCCTTTTCTCCATGAAAAGGGCAAAGCCCCACAAAATTTTTACCCGCCTTTTTGAGTTGGACAAACTGGCCCACAACCGAAACAATATCGGCCGCCTGCTTTATCTCCTCTTTGGCAGACTGGTAGCTTATCATGGGTTGTTCTTTATTTGTTGCCGCAAAAAAGTATTGAGTGCGTAATCTGCTGAGCATAAAAATGCCCGACGGGATTACTCTACCGTACAGGCCTTATCAAAAAATACCTTGGTTTTGTGTTCGGGCAGAGGTGCATGGGGTTCTTCCTCTTGAATTCATGGAAATTGAGGTATGATGCGCACAGAAATTTCAAACCCTTTTCATGCAGACCTTCACGCCAGTAACCTTCTGGCAATTTCATTAACCTCCTTGCCTTGGGCTTTTCCTGCCATCCTCGGCATGGCTGTTTTCATGATTTTTCCCAGGTCCGAGGGCTTTTCAGCGGATAATTCCAGAATTATTTCCTTCAGTATTTTTTCGATATCCCCAGGCGTCAACTGCTGGGGCATATAACCGTAATAAACGGCTACCTCTGTTTCTTCCTTAAGTGCAAGATCCTCCCTGCCTGCTTTCGTGAATTCCGATGCGGACTCCTTGCCCTTTTTAATCAGGGACGAAATAATGCTCAGAATTTCCTCGTCCTTCAACTTCCGTTGTTTGTCTACCTGAAGATTTTTCAGTGCGGTCTTCAGCATTCTCAAACAGGAAAGGCGTAAAGCATCCTTTTCCTTCATGGCTTTCTTCAGATCTTCAGTGATTTTTTCCTCAAGCGACATAAGACGTTACCCGTGACCATGTCCGAAATTTGAAAATGTTCGGTTTTGTACTGCAATCAAATACTTCCCAACGTTATGACGCGTCGGCAAAATGTCAACCCGGCATTTTGGCAGATTTTGTTGTTTGCGCATTATTGGCATGCTTTTATGGCGGCGGTCAGATCGAGGCTGCCATCATAAAGGGCTCGTCCGGTGATAAGACCCATAACCCCATCGGTTGCCAGGGGAAGGATTCTTAACACATCATCCATCTGGGATATACCGCCGGAAGCGATAACCGGAATGTTCGTTGTTCCGGCCAGAGCCCCGGTTGCGTCCACATTGCAGCCGGTTCTCATGCCGTCTCGGTTGATGTCCGTGTATATAATCGCCGCCAGGCCATCGTTTTCAAACCGTTTGGCAAGGGCTTCGGGGGTCAGGTTTATTTCTTCTGTCCACCCCTCTACCGCAATACGGTTGTTTCGCGCATCAATGCCCAGAATGATTTGATCGGGGTACAAACGGCAGGCTTCTTTGACGAAGTCCGGATTTTTGTGGGCCACTGTCCCCAGAATGACATATTGAAGCCCAAGATCGAAGTATGCACGAAGCGTTGCCATGTCCCGCACACCGCCGCCCAGCTCTACGGGAATGGGGATTGCTTCAACAATTCGGCGGATGGTTTTTCGATTCACGGGCCGTCCACTGACCGCGCCATCCAGATCCACCAGATGAAGTCTTTTGGCGCCGCATTCAAACCATTTTTTTGCCATTTCTTCAGGCTTGTCTGAAAATATGGTCTCATCGGACATGCGGCCCTGTTTGAGCCTGACACACTTACCATTTTTGATATCAATTGCCGGAATAATCAGCACTGGTTTCCTTTTTCTCCTCTTTTTTGGGCTTTGGGATCCCTGGCATTTTCCGAATGAGTTTTTCCAGACCGATATCGGCCAGTTTTTCGGCCGTCAGCCACCGTCCGGCGCTTTTCACATAAGTATCGAAATCAAAAATATCCTCAAATAAAGACTGTTGTGTTTTGTCAAAATGGCTGCGCCAAAAAATGGCCCCGTTTGAGGGTCGTACCAGAACGAGATCAAATGATACCGACGCGGGTCTGTCCACCGCGAAATCGCTGCCAACGCGTTTCCGCCAACGATAAATCCGGCCGGTAAGAACCGCATCGGCTTCAAAGGATTTTCCCACGGACTGCAACATCCCCAGCGGGGTTTCTTCCATTTTTCTGTCGCCGTCAATGATGCTTGCCAATACACCCCTGGCCTGGCCGGGAGAAACCAGTGTCCACTGCTTGCCCTCCATGAGTTTGGTGAATAAAACTTTGTTTATCTCCCTTACCACATCTTCGGGAACGGGCTCGGCCAGAAACGAAGTGCCGGTTATGGGATTTTCAACAAGATTCGGCCCCGACCCTTGGGTCATTGCGGCGCGAAAGCCCATGACCACGACTTTTTTAATTTCCTGATGTAACCGGGGCTGATATGCGGCGGGTTTTGTGTCTTTATGGCAGCCCCAAACGAAGAGAATACAGAACAGAACCGGGAGCCATAAACTTCGGGGTCTAGGCTTTCGGAGAATTCTTTCAAACATGGGAACCTCGCCTGAAAATGCGGTGGCAAATTTAGGGATGGGTCAAAAACTAAAGCAGCCCCTTTGTAGAGGGCAACTTTCCCTGCAGTCGACTTTCCAATCGGGTGGCCTGGTCCAAAGCTTTTCCAAATGCTTTAAAGACAGCCTCGGAAATGTGGTGAGGTTCCTCCCCGGAAAGGAGATCGATATGGAGTGTAATGCCGGCGTTAAAAACCAGGGCCCGAAAAAATTCCTTGATCAGACCCACATCGAAAGACCCTGTGGTATTCTTTTTGAAGTTAACCCGATAGGCGAGAACGGGTCGGTTGGAGATGTCCAGGACGACCCGAACCAATGTTTCATCCATGGGGACTGTTGCTTCCCCATATCGCCTTATGCCCTCTTTTCTGCCCAATGCCTGTTTAATGGCCAACCCCAGGCAAATCCCCAGATCCTCGACCGTATGGTGGTCGTCAATCTCCGTGTCACCCCGCCCCTTTAATACAAGCTGCATGAAACCGTGGGCTGCCATTAAGTCCAGCATGTGGTTTATGAAAGGGATTCCGGTATCTAACGTAGACGGACCTGCGTTGTCGAGATTGAGTTTCAGGGAAATCTCGGTCTCTCTGGTCTTTCGCTCTATACTTGCCTCTCTTGTGGTCATGCCATTGTTTCCATCAACAATAATGGTGGAGATGAGGGGATTCGAACCCCTGGCCTGTACGTTGCGAACGTACCGCTCTCCCAACTGAGCTACACCCCCACTTGAAAGGGAAGACATTTTATTCATTTTAAGCAGTAAATCTATGCCGGATTTGACATAGAACTGCATAGTATAAACACCTGTGCCGGAAAATCAATATTATTTTCAAGTTTTCGTTTAATTCATTTGACATCCGTTATGGTTATGATAAAAGAAACGCCATTGCCCCCGTAGCTCAGGTGGATAGAGCACCAGATTCCTAATCTGGGTGTCGTGCGTTCGAGTCGCGCCGGGGGCACCAGTCATGTCAGCCGTTAAACACTTCAAATCATGCGTTGCGTTTTACCTCATCCGGTTTTTGTTCATGAATAGCGCATCAAAATCATTTTGAAAGGAGACTTTTATTGCCAATCTCGCTGGAAAGCCAGGGGCCAAAGGTATATGGTGTTCAGGAGCTCACGGAAGAAATAAAAGGACTTCTGGAGGGGAACCTTGATTTTGTGTGGGTTGAAGGGGAGATATCCAATTTCAGCGCACCGAGATCCGGCCATTATTATATGGTGCTCAAAGACGAAAACGCCCAAATCCGGGCGGTCATGTTTCGCCCTCAGGCCGGATATTTGAAATTCCTTCCGGAGAATGGCACCAAGGTGATCGCCCAGGGACGGGTGGGTGTTTATGTCCCCAGGGGAGAATACCAGCTGATCCTGGACTATCTGGAACCCATCGGCGTGGGCGCCCTGGCCCTGGCCTTTGAACAGGTCAAAAGCAAACTGGCAAAACAGGGCGTTTTTGATCAGGCGGTTAAAAAGCCCCTGCCCTTTTTGCCCAAGCGGATCATGTTGATCACATCGCCCACGGGTGCCGCGGTACGGGATTTTTTAAACGTCATTCAACGCCGGTTCGCCAATCTGGAAATCAGTGTCCTCCCTGTTCGGGTCCAGGGGGAACGGGCCTGTGGGGAGATGGTCAAAGCCCTTGAGGTCGTGAACCGCGACCTCAATGCGGATGTGATCGTTTTGACCCGGGGGGGCGGTTCACTGGAGGATTTGTGGGCTTTTAATGAGGAAGCGCTGGCCCTCGCCATCAGGCGCTCCCGCATACCGGTGGTGTCGGCCGTGGGGCATGAGATTGATGTGACCATCTGTGATCTGGCATCCGATTTCAGGGCCCCAACCCCTTCCGCGGCCGCCGAACTTTTGGTAGCGGAAAAGGAAGCGCTTTCAAAGCACCTAAATGATTTGAAATCTCGATTGGTGGCCATCATGGAACAGCGTCAACGCTATCACAGAGAGATTCTGGAAAAACTGAAAAACCGCCTTCAAGACCCGAGAAAGCGGCTTGCCGATGCCTGGATTCACTTAGATGATGTGCAACAGAGACTGATCCGCCTGGTGCGCCTGGTGCTTCACCATAACCGCATGGCCCTGAGTGAAAAATTAAATGGACTGCGGATCTATTCCCCTCAGGGCATGATCGTTTCCCGGAGACAAAATCTCGATTTTCAAAGGACCTCCCTCATCCGAGCTATGGAAGCGACGCTTCGGGGGCTCGGGATGCGGTTCACCTTGCTGGAAAAGGGATTGCGAGACCTGAGCCCCATGGCGATTTTGAACAGGGGATACAGCATTGCATTTCACCTGCCGGAGAAACGGATTTTAAAAACAGTTTCCAATGTGCTTCAGGGGGATCAGGTTATGGTTCTGCTGGGGGAGGGATGCTTAACGTGCCGGGTGGAAGCTGCCGAACCGGGTTCAGGGCTTTCTCTAAAGGATTTGATATGATGGAAACAGGTATACGCTGGACCAGCACCCATTGTGCCAGAATGGACCACGGCGGGTGCGCCATTGTGGTGGGGACGAAAAACAACCGGATTGTCAAAATAAAAGGGGATCCTGACGGGTTTCTTAACAAGGGCTACATCTGTCCCAAGGGATTGGCTTCTTCGGAGCGCCTTACCCATCCGGATCGTCTCAGATACCCCATGCGGCGAAAAGGGAAAAGAGGTGGGGGTGAATGGGAAAAAATTTCCTGGAAACAGGCCACTCAGACCATCAGCAGGCGTTTTCTTAAAATCAAGGCGGAATATGGCGCCAAAGGGGTTGCATTCTGCCAGGGGATGCCCAAGGGCATGGAACACTTTGTGCTGATTCGGCTTGCCAATCTGTTCGGTTCCCCCAATGTGGTGGCGGTGCAGGATGTCTGTCACGCGCCCCGGGAAGTGACCGGGATGCATACCTGTGGGTTTTATCCGGTGACGGATTTCCGCCACCAGAGCAAAACCGTACTGGCATGGGGCAGTAATGCCACCCACACCAATGAAGAAGGGGAAATCTGCAGTCTGCTCCTGGATCAACTGAAACAGGGGACCCGGTTGATCGTCATCGACCCCAGAAAAACCGACCTGGCCAAAAGGGCACAGCTCTGGCTTCAGCCCCGGCCCGCCACAGATCATTTTCTCGCCCTTTCATTCTTGAATGTTATTATTGAAGAAAACCTCTTTGACAGGCCCTTTGTGGAAACCTGGACCCACGGGTTTAATGATCTGGCGGATCATGTGAAGGATTTCGCCCCTGAAAAAGTGGCGGATGTCACCTGGGTTGAGCCGGATCTCATTCGAAAGGCCGCACGATTATATGCAAAAAGTCATCCTGCCGCCATTCACTGGGGAAACGCCCTGGAGCAAAACCGCCATACCTTTGATGCCCTAAGGGCCATCACCTGCCTTATGGCCCTGTGCGGTAACCTGGATATTCCCGGTGGGAACATTCAGGCCAATGAACCGAGGATATTGCCCCTTGGAAAGTATGTTCGGGCGGATCTTTTGCCCGACAAACGGAAAGAAATGATTCACGCGGCCCACGGGACCATTCCCCGGCTCATGACCGTTCCGCCGGCTTTTTTCAGAAAAGCCGTCCTGGAACAAACTCCCTATCCGGTGAAAGGCGCCTATATCCAGTGTGCAAACCCGGTTATGTCTTATGCCGACAGCAACCTGACGTTTGAGGCCCTGAACCGTCTCGACTTTCTGGCAGTGAGCGATCTTTTCATGACCCCTACCACAGCGCTTGCGGACATCGTACTTCCCGCCGCCACAAGTTTCGAATTTGACGACATCGGGCACTACGGACTGGGGCACGGTTACGTTTTGGCCAGGCAGAAGGTGGTTGATCCGCCCGAAGCGTGTCGCCCCGATATTCAAATATTAAATGATCTGGGATTGGCCATGACCCCGAAGGAGCACTGGTTTGATGATTATCATGAACTGGTTGAAATGGTGATGAAACCGAGCGGCTTAACCTTCAAAGCGTTTGCCGAACTGGGATATCTGAAAGGGGAAGAACAGTTTAAAAAATATGAAGCCAAAGGATTCAGGACCCCCACGAAGAAGGTGGAGTTGCGACTGAGTACGGCTGAAAAATTCAAGCTTAAGCCTTTGCCGGAAGCCTTCGATTTGCCGGAGGACGATCCGGACTATCCCCTGGTTTTGACCAGCTGTAAAGACCGGTTTTATCTCCATTCTGCCTACCGATGGGTAAAAACATTGCGGGAAAAAAGCCCCGAACCGATGGTGGAAATTCATCCCGAAACCGCTGCAGCCCAAGGCATTTCCGAGGGTGATGCAGTCAGGATTGAAACCCGGGCCGGCCAAATCCGCCAGAGGGCACGGCTGACCCCCCATATTCACCCTCGGGTGATCAGTGCCGCCTATGGCTGGTGGTTCCCGGAAGAAGATATTACCCAAAAAGACAACTGGACCCGCGCCAACTTCAACATGCTCACCACCGCTGATGGTCTGGGCCGGGAATTCGGGACCCCCAACCTCAAAGGGATTGGCTGCCGGATAAGTTTGGCAGCTCCTCAAAGGTAAAGCTCGGGAATCTTTTCTGGACCTTGAATCACCGTTTCAACCCTTTGGTAAGCCATCCCCCTGGATGGCATAGACATCGGGCTAAGCATTAAGATGGTTCCAAATAGAAGAATAGAATCAGCATTCTTGACTTTTTATGGCCGGAAAAATAAGTTCCAAAAAACTGTCTTCGCCAAGTTTCCAAGTCCCAAAGCCAATGCGCACATTATATAGGAATTGTTCACTTTTGGATTAACAATCTGAAAAGGAGCCGACCAGAAGATGTAGTGGTCTTTTATCATATTATGGAGGATTGGTTTGACAGAAAGAACTGATTCCCCTATACTCTTTCCTGGATAAGTAAGCTTCCCGGTTAGGAGAAAAGAAGATGAAAGGCATGAGATTTCTCAGACT
>Ga0208648_1000156_pt1 | contig 74471 bp, 66 predicted proteins | sample AntAceMetag02UKL_FD_184772 | JGI IMG/M metagenome (GOLD analysis project Ga0208648, IMG submission 184772) | Saline lake microbial communities from Ace Lake, Antarctica - Antarctic Ace Lake Metagenome 02UKL (SPAdes) (version 2) | ecosystem: Environmental > Aquatic > Non-marine Saline and... | reverse complement strand
TACAGACAGCAATACTAAGCCATCCTTCAAAACCCAAAGTGGACTAAGGGTTTTTTCCCAGAGATAACGTAAGACAAACTCGTAAAAACCTCAACTCTAAGATGGCTAAGTAAATTCCCTATGGTGAATAAAACTTCATCCAAACTACAACACGATTGAGTTCTTCAAAATTCTTTCAATTTCTCTAACCTGTAACAGGCATCCTCAAGAACAACCGGTTCTTTAGCAAAGCAGAAACGAACAAGATTTTTACCACTTTCATCATGATAGAAGGCACGGCCTGGTACGCTGGCGACCCCTGTTTTCTCGAGAATATAGAGAGCCTTCTCCCGGTCATCATTTCCAGGAATATGAGTAACATCAGCCATTACATAATAGGCACCCTGCGGTACAGCAGGTTTCAAGCCAATTTCCTCTAATACTGCACAGAAGCGGTTACGCTTTTCTTCATGTTCCTCTGCAATCTTTTGATAAAATTCAAAAGGAAGCTCGGCTAAACCTTGAGCAACTCCAAGCTGTAGCGGTGCAGGTGCACAGACATAGACCAGGTCATTAAATTGTGCAGCAGCCTCTATGACTTCGGGTGGTGCCATTGCATAGCCCAAACGCCAACCAGTCACACTGAAAATTTTTGAGAACCCGGAAATAGTCACCGTACGTTCACGCATACCAGGGATCAAAGCAGGTGGAATATGTTTACGGCCATCATATATAAAATGCTCATAGATTTCGTCAGAGAACAAAACCAGATCGTGTTCAATACAAATATCACGCAGCATCTCAAGTTCTTCCTGTGAAAAAACTTTTCCAGAGGGATTGGACGGATTGCTGATGAGAATAGCGCGGGTTCTACTGCTCAGGGCCTTTTCCAGAATTTCACGTGTCAGTTGCCAGTGCGGAGGATCAAGCCGGGCGTATTTTAATCCGCACCCTAAAGCAGCTAACGTGGAGGCGTGGTATCCATAGTAGGGTTCCAGCAAAACCACCTCATCACCTTCATCCAGCAGGGCCTGGGCTGTGGTGTAAAAAGCTCCGGTTGCCCCCTGACTAATCAATACCTCACTGGGAGAAACATCTAATTTGTAAAATTGTTTCATCTTTTCAGCAATGGCCCGTCGGAGTTCCGGCAGACCTTCTGTGGCAGTATATATATTATACCCATCATCCATGGCCTGTTTGGCACCATTGAGTACTGACTCCGGAACAGGCAGGTCACAAACCCCCTGGGCCATATTAATGCCTTGAAGGCGCATACATTCACGACTCATGGAACGGATTTCCGATTGAGAGATATGTTTGCCGCGTTGACTTATTTTAAGTGTCATAGTGAAGATGGAAATATGGAAGTTTATAAATTAATCAACTTTCTTACCTGTAGTAATTAATTGATTTGTTCAAAAATAGTTAGAATTTACATCAGACATACCAGATCCGGAAACTGGGGACACGATCCCAATTCAAAAGACAAAAACGAATTGGGTCATGTCCCCGGTTTCCTAGCAATTTATTCGTTATGCAATTTCGGCTCAAACTGAATTTCTTTGAAAAATTACAAAAAGACAAAGTCTTTGTTAATCTTTCAGCCTTTAGCCTTTATTAAGTTACTCATTCTGAACCGGGTTTATCAGTGTACCGATATTTTCTATCTCCACCTCAACCCGGTCTCCATGTTTAAGAGGACCGACACCACTGGGAGTACCAGTTATTATGATGTCTCCAGGCTCCATGGTAAAATTTCTGGATACAAATGCAATCAGCTGAGGAATTTCAAAGATCATATGCTTTGTATTTGACTCCTGAACAACCTTACCGTTGAGGCGGCAACAGATATCAAGGCACTGTGGATCTCCAATTTCCTCTGGTGAAACAATTACCGGTCCAATAGGGCCAAATGTATCAAGCGATTTGCCACGAAACCAGCCGGATTTATCACTACGCTGCAGGTTTCTCTGACTGATATCGTTAAAACAGGTAAAACCCAGAACATGGGTCATCGCTTCATTTTCATTAATATTCTTTATCCGGTCTTTGATAATGATCGCGAGTTCCGCCTCGTAGTCAGTACGACAGTCTGCGAAATCATAATCATCGAGGAAAGATGGTATAATAATTGGCTCTCCTGGCCCAATTAAAACATTAGGCGTCTTTGGAAACAGCACAGGTTCAGTTGGTATTGCATCGGTGAAATTCTGGACATTTACCGATTTGCTTTCCTTAATGTGTTCCAGATAGTTCAGACCAAGGGCAATGATTTTACTTGGACGAATTTCAACTAATTCACCGTTTCTGGTTGGTAAAATTACAGACATGTTTTTTCCTTTATGTTTTTTTTATGTTAAATAACAGATAGTTAAAACATAGGAGCTTCCTACTGTACTGTACTGTAAATAATTCCTGATTTATCACATTTTCCAACAAATAAAACCAGATAATTATATCTGACTATCACAGATACTGAGCGGATACGTATCATATCCAGTTTTTTATTTTAAATGAGTTTGTATCTTCTCGTATTTTTCTCTTATTTTAGCGGTGCACCTAATTCGGGGAAAAATATTACTATAGGAAAAAAAGTGCCAATCAGTTCACCAAAGAACTCATGAACTCGTCTTATCATCACTCCTTATGCTGCCCAGACTTGCAGATCCTATCAAAGGAAGTTGATGTTTAGGGCTGATACTTGTTAATGTTCAGGGTGCTGGAGTGCTTCTTCAACGCCTTGAATATCGGTCATACTTTTCACCGTCGTGGTTGTTTGACGGAAATGCAATAGCAGTCAATCCCTACCTTCAGTCTCTTCAAGAGCATACCCTGGGAGAGAGGGAGATTACGACCCATTGATTCTGAAATTGCCTTTATAGACATTTTTGAAAACATGCCCCGCATCCGACTTTATTATGTTCCAGTCCTTCTCCCTCTAAATTTCAGACACCCTCCAGATTATTTTCCATTCAGTGACCAGTCGTAATCAAGGTACTTTACCTTGACCCGACCTTTGTGGGCAGCAAGCTTCTTTTTGAGGTCTCCCTGTGCGTATTTCTCAAAAAATGCAACCGGGTCATTGTGGAAATCCTCTTTAAACCATTTAAAGATGGAGCTGACGTAAAGCTCAGTACCCTCTATACGATTTTCCTGATTATTGTTAATGAATGCAATGCTGCCAGCATCTAATTGCTGTTCCAGCTTTTCTCCAGAAAATGGCTCGGAAAGAAGAGGTGGACAACTTTTGGAGGCACAATTGACAGCAAAATGGATTCGTGCGTCCTTGAACGTCGGTCTCAGGATATCGTGCTCAATATTATCAAGAGTATAGGTTTTTCCTCCTATTTTGACAAATTGGATCGACCAGGGTTTGGAAAAAAAACTGCCTATATCCTTGATTGAGGCAGGTGGCTTACCATCTTCAAAATTCATGAGAATCAGTTTGATGGTATAGGCATTGTAAGCGTTAATATAAAAGGCAAAACGATCAATTTCTGCTAACTGATCTGGATCGGTAGCGTCCAGATATCCTAAATATTTGTCCAGCTGAGCCTCTTTTTTCTTGAGGCCGGTATAATCCACCTGTCCACCCTTGACGTACTGCTGCAGAAGTTCGGCATACAATGTAGTCTGATCCCCTGCCACTGCCAATTCGGTAAGGATGGTGCTAAACAATACAAGGCTGACGAGAAGAGCGAATTTAGTTATATGTTTCATATTTTTTCTCCCTTGAATAAAGGTGAAAAGCGACATCCTGGTCAAGCCCATCACAAGACTGATGACAAAGAATGGAAATACCAGGATCAGACGCAGGGTAAAAAGGTAAAATATCAAATATTTCCTCATGACAATGCTTTCTTTGGTCTCAGTTTCCCAGCACAAAGACGTTGTAAACCTGCCAGCCACTTAGCGTTTGCAAGAGGGCCAGAATGATAAGCAGTGCATTGGCACTACCGTGAATGAGCGGGAGAATAACACGTTTCTTTTTGTTTTTGTGCATAACCCAACCTGAAACAAGGCCAAGCAGAATCAGCGGCAGGAAAACAAAAATCCGGTTTCCATGGTTTGTTGTAATAAGAAGGCCATGCCAATAAGTCTTTACCATGATCAAACCCAATAGTATTCCAGATAACCAGAGCAGCATAGCAATGGTTCCTAGGCGTACATGATGCTCCCACTTGAAAATCGTTTTCTGCCGCAGATGGAGCCGTCGAAATCGTTGAACTACGAGCAGTAGCACATACAGAGCAAGTAGAGTTCACTTAATTGGATAAGAGGGTGGATAATCAGCATGGCCGATACTATTCTCCTGGTTGCGATGGGTATAAAAGAGTTACATTTCTATTTAATGTCGTGAACCAGTACAAAATCATTGGCTGCACGGGTGGAGTGACATCCAATACATCCCTTCAGTTTACCGGCTTTCAGAGTTTCACCCGTGGAGCTGTATTTTGCCCAAAACCAATCACCGTCTTTAGGATTGTAATCTTTTACCTTATACATGACTGTAACGGCCTTCAGTTCACTAGCCTTGCTGTAGTTTTCTTTTACTTGAATGGCACCATACTGCAAGGGAGGAGCTGTAGAATCCAGGGCCTGTTTGTTTACAAACACTTTATGTTGAGGGCCGTGGGGAGCGCGACCGTCCTGCATAGCCGCATGATCAGGCCAATAGGACCATTTTGCATAGGGGGACACCTTTGATATATAATTCCAGAGTGCGTCACCATCAGCACCCGGCATATCCTCAGCTATACTGAGGGAAGTCATAGCAAAAATCATAGCAACAGCCAAACATCCTGTGGTTACTTTTTTCTGCATCATCATCTCCTGATTTGAATTTTTTATTTTGGATCATTTATACAGCACCTACCTTCAGGACTCCTCGCTGTGCACCCTGAAAAGTTACTACTTCCTTGTATCAACAGGGATATACTGTATACGTCGCTCTCAAAATAAAAACCTTACATTTTTTATTCATTTCTGTATTTCTAAATGAACATGCCCAACGGCAGGTAAGTATGCACGTAGATCCGACAGCAGACGCTAGGTTCCACGATCAGGTGTAATCAACCTGACACTCAGAAGAAATATTCAGTCGTCGTCGGAACTCCAGAAAGTAGAAATTTCACTTGCTGTTTTCGGCTCATATCTGTTCTTTCCTGTCAATTTTGCAGTTGGAATAAAGTTCTCAGGAAGCATCATAAATCGCAGTTTTTATAAAACGACTAACCTTACCATTGCATATCTCTTGGAATTGTCTTCAAAAAAACAATGCAAAACTAAGTATAAATGTAAGCGGGAGTTAAACCCCACTGGCCAGATGTGGCAGGAACAATTTTTCAGGTGAGAGATTCTGCGGTAAAAAATTTCGAAGCTCGTTCGGTGGTATTGTTGGCAATTTCTCAAACAAGTAGCGCAAGTAGCTATATGGTTCTAGTTGATTAACTTTGGCCGTCTCGATCAGACTGTAAAGAGTGGCACTGGCTTCTGCCCCTTCAGGGGTACCAAAGAATAGCCAGTTTTTCCATCCGATCACGAAAGGACGGATAGCATTTTCTGCAGTATTGTTGTCTATTCCAGCATGACCACTTTCGATATAATTTATCAATCGATGCCATTGGCCTAGGCAGTATGAAATCGCTTTTCCCAGAAGACTTCTGGGAACAACCGTATTTGATCTTTTATTCAGCCAGATTTTAAATTTCTTCAAGATTGGCTCAGCCTGTTTTTGCCGAAGTTCATACAATTCGTATGGAGACATCTTTTTTTGCCTGGCTGTCTTTTCAAGACGATAAAGAAGTCTGATATATTTCAATGCCTCATCTGCACTCCCTGCTTTTTTCGAGGAGCTGGCCTTTTTAACATCCATAAATTTACGACGAGCATGAGCCCAACAACCAACATGAATAGTGTCCGCCCATTGGTCTAAAAAATTATACCCTTTCTGTCATGCTGTAGGTGGACTGCAAGAGGCGTTTACTCACCATGGACATCCGGAGATTGTGAATACCGATCAAGGTAGTCAGTTCACAGCAGATGAGTTTGTACAAGCGGTGAAAATCAACAGATGTAAACTCAGCATGGATGGACGTGAAGCCTGGCTGGACAATGTAATTGTTGAGCGTCTGTGGAAGTCTGTGAATTATGAACGGGTATATTTATATGCCTATGATTCAGTTGTCGAAGCAAGGAAATCAATTAGGGAATATATGGATTGGTATAATAAATCCAGGCCGCATTCAAGCTTGGGTAGAAAAACCCCTGAAGAGGCTTATATCGAAATGCTGCCAATGATTGAAATGGCCGTATAGAAAACAGTAGAGATCCCACTTAAAAAACAAAAGATACTGTTCAAACAAAGGGAAACACTTCTCTAGGGACATTTTTTCAACTTGATATCGAGACAGCCTATGTTGTATACTTAAGGTATGAGAATTATTGAGTCTAAAGCTAAGACATAGTTTTTGTTCTTTTCCCCCCCAAAAAAAAGGTTTGGTTAATTGATTTAAAACAAGACCACTATTCAACAGAAGAGGGTTAATTATGCGCCAATCTGATTACTTTCTGATCTCTCTGGTTTTTTTCTTTGTGCTGTTAAATTTGCATACTGTTTCTTTCGCTCGTGACCAAGGCGGATGTCTAACTTGTCATCAATATCCTGGCCTTGTCCGGCTGGATAAAAATTCAGGAAAAAGAATTCTTCATATTGATGAAGCCAAATACGCCCAATCGCCCCATGGAAAACTCACCTGCGAACAATGCCATACAACAATAAGTAAAATCCCCCATACCGGCGAGACAAAGGTGGAATGTAACACCCAATGTCATCTATCCGAAAAAGACAAACAAATGTTGAAATCTTATGATTACAGCCTATTACACAAGAAGGAACAGTCGTATATCAGGAAGATGAAAGACCCTACATCCTGCCGAGTCTGCCACCCGCTTTATCCCCATAGTTCGGATGAACATGTTCGTGCACTTCTAAATATGCATACAGGATTCATGTATTGCGAAGCCTGCCATATTAAACGAGATATGTTCGGGGCGTTGACCTATGATTGGCGCAGTTCTGACGATGTGGATTTTGTCGGCGATTATTATGGAACACGATTTTATCCCCAGGCCGTTAACGTCAAAGAATTAGAGCATTACCTGGCTCGTATTACGGTTCTTAATTTGGTGAATGGTGAAAAAAAATCACGCATTAACACCTGGGACACCGATGAGGCGAAAAAATACCAACAGAAAGAGTCATCCTTGAGTTTGGCAGAAAAAAGGAACCAATTGCTGTATTTTCATAAGGATATCGCCAAAAAAGGAATTAGCGTCGCATGTGAGGAATGTCATTCAGATAACAGTATTCTTGATTTCAAGAAACTGGGCTTTAATGAATTTAAAACCAGAGAATTGATCAACATTAATTTGAAAGGCTTGGTCTCCAAGTATAAGACCTTTTACCTGCCACAAATGCTTCAAGATTGAGGTCTCATATTCATGATTATTTTTCTGTAAATGTTAAAATTGGGCTTCAGGCAACTCTGCCCTTCCAAGCTTCAGCCGTTTGGCGGAAAAAGAGATTCACCTGTAGAAGGGGTCGGACTTAGATAACTGGCTGAATTAACATAGTATGAGGACTGAAAAGAGGTTGTTTTTGTTCTTAAACAGCCTTTTTTTATACCCCAAAGGCTACTTAAAAAAATAGTGCGTGGTTCTAAAGAATACAATCTGGGAGATACCACGATAAAAAAAGAAACGGCAAAAAGACATCGAATCGGGTAGCCGAGGGATCCCCCCCTTAGCCCCCAGGTGAGTCGCCCAAAGGAACTTCCTTTTCAGGCCCTCTCAGAACCGGACGTGAATCTCTCGACTCATCCGGCTCCTATCGTTCAGCCGTTTTTAGACAAGACACGCCAAGTATGTTGGAGAGGTTACAGGTTAATAACGTCCCTGCACGGAAACCCAGATAAGCGAAGACTTCGATTTCTTACTGGCGTCCAAGTTCCGCCTAAGTTGTCCGTTAAGGTAAAGACGAGGAACGTGGCACCCAAGGTCCTTCGCTCGGGATATCGAGCAGGCTAACCGCAAGGCATGCTGTTGGAGGTCTGGATCGAGAAGTTATGAAGAAGCGAAGGTCTCATTGTAATGATGGGAATATCGGGTGGAACATTCCCGGCTCCGTAAGGAGGCTGAAATCTAAACTGGTGCCTCTTCACGAGAAAATGAACCGAATCAATGGTATAAGGGAACACTAGAGACGGCCTCGCGGCTGGGGCCCCCTTAGGCTTCGGCTACGTTGACAGTTTGTGTGTATCGCGAAGTAATTAATAACTTAATTATGGCCCCCCCACCAAGGGGAACCATAGAGGTGCTTGAGCCGTGTGATGGGAGACTATCACGCACGGTTCTGAGGAGGGAAGGGAGCTGCAAGGCTCCTGCCCTACCCGGTATTTCAAAAAAGAAAATCCATTACCCAAATGAGCGTCACAGCAAAATTCAATAAATATGCAGAGAGTTATGACCAATCAAGGCGAAAACTAATCCCCTGCTATTCCGACTTCTATAAAACCATTATTAAAATCATCCCATTCGCCAGCTCAGCCCCGTTCTCGGTGGCCGATCTTGGTGCTGGGACAGGGTTATTATCAAAACAAATAATAGAAGCATATCCACAGTCGAAAATAACTGTGGTAGACATATCAGATGAAATGCTAAATGTTGCCAAAAGCCGTTTGAGCGCGTATTCAAATATCGAGTATCAACTAATTGATTATTCGAAAGCATTTCCATCTGGTAATTTCGATTTAATAGTTTCTTCATTATCAATTCATCACCTGTCAGATAAGAACAAAAAGCTATTATTCCGATGCATAAAAGAATCCCTTAACCCTAATGGCATCTTTATAAATGCCGACCAAGTATTAGGTGAATCCGAGGAAATTGAAAACTTATACCATTCAACGTGGTTGTCAGAAGTTAAGAAAAACGGCATAACAGAACAAGAATTGAGCGAAGCACTTGATAGAATGACAGAAGACAAAATGTCCACTCTGTCTAATCAAATCAAATGGCTCAAAGAATCAGGATTTTCTACCGTCAACTGCTGGTATCAAAACTTGCGGTTTGCCGTCTACAGCGGCATAAATAAATCGAATTAAAAAACCTAGCTTCAACTTTGAAGTGCGACAAATTTAATAAAAAAACAGAATACACCAAGCTAACCACACAAAACGATACAACGAATAAGGTTAGATTGTGTGAGGGACGAACCACAATCTGAACCGTTTGTTGGACGAGCCCGGTCTTATATATAGAAAATAACTTTTTGAGGTTAAGCTTACTTTAGGAGAATTGACTGGAAACTGGCAGGAAATCTATTTTGTAGTAAATTCGAGTTGTCAAGAATGGTCTGCTTTGTGGTTTTAGAGGGCAATATAGCCATATTTTGCACGTAACTGTCCATTGCCGTCATGTACGGATTTTTTTGGGGAACCGTATGCCGTTTGGATTTTACATAACGTAGTTTCTCCTTGTAAGGATATCCATCAAAACCAATTGCTTTGCCTCCTTTTTAGGAATCATGGTACGTAGGATTTCGATTTTCGCACCACAGCATTTACAAACAATCCCTGCTTTTTCTCGTATTTTTTTATACATTTGCACCGGATTGAAATGAAGAATAAGCTGTAATAGTTGTATCAGTTTTTTACTGCACGGATGCAGAAAACCATAGCTTCTTACCTTACGGAAACCTCTGGGTAACACGTGTTGCATAAGCATCCAAAGGAAGTATTCACCTTTTACGGCTTTAAATTTGGTCGTTCTAGTCTTGGAATCGGTATACCTGAAGGTCACTTCACCGTTTTCACATTTGAGGATATCTTTTTCCTGTATAACGCCTTTATAAAGATACCTTCCGAGGTAAATTAATGCTTTGTCACCATTGCCTACGTTTTTACAGTCAACCACCCATTTGAGGGGGCAGCTCCTGGGAACCTGTAGTTGATTATCTACCAGTTCTTTTAACAGCTTTGCTCTGAACACTTTTGCCAAGGCTTTATGACTAAACAGATATTTACCAGTTTTGACCCGCCATAACCTGCTTTTTGCATTGATACTTCCGCCGGGGATTACCACATGAATATGGGGGTGAAAATTCAACTCACGGGAATGAGTATGCAATATGGTTGTAAAGCCTGCTTCTCCATAGAGTTTCTTGTCATTTTTTGTAAATGTTTTTAGCACGTCTTGAACACAAAAAAAGAAAAGCGTATAAACCAGCTTCTGATTCTGCCAGGCAAGATCTCTCAACTGTGATGGCAGAGTAAATGTGATCAAATAATACTCAGCTGGAAGCTGTTTACTCAATTGGTTATCAATCCATTGTTGCCCTTCGTGACTTTGGCAATGCGGACAATTTCTGTGCCCGCAGGAGTGGGGAATAAAACTGTATTCCTGGCACTCAGGATCGGAACATTGCACCAGCATGTGAGGACCTGCCTCGAAGCGACAGTTTTTCATTACCTGTATCGCATTTTTGTGAGACGGTAAGATGCTTTGATTGTATTTATCAAAGTATCTGTTTTCAAATTCTGTGATGATTTTTGAGAGTGGAATCATTTTGCACCTCCAAAGTTTACACTGAAGGTGTCTACCAGGGTATTAATGATCTTGCACGAATCCTGGTAGTTGGTAGTGGTAAGGTGCGTATATCTGGCCGTAGTTAATAGGCTGACATGACCAAGAATCTGCTGCAGCTCGATAAGATTAACGCCAGCTTCTAAAAGGTGAGTGGCATAACTGTGGCGAAGGGAGTGGCAAGAGACTTTTTTTTAAGTCCTATCTCTTCAACCACTTTTTTGATGGTTACTTGTATACCACCTCTGTCAAGAGGGACATCAACAAGATGGCGACTCTTTGCTGCCTTTTTTCGACCGGGGAATATGAATCTCGGGTGCTGATGACAGCACCAGAATCGCCTTAACGTCAGTAGCGTTTTATGAGGCAACGGTACAAAAACGATCTTTGTTTCCCTTGGCATTACGAATATGCACCCTCATACGGTCTGAATCAATATCTCCAACTTTAAGCCTGAGCCCTTCGCCGAGCCTCAACCCCATACTGTAGATGGTGAAGTAGAACACCTTATAATCTATCAGTTTTGTGGCATCGAATATTTGATTTGCTTGCTTTATGGTGACAATATCGGGATTTCTTTTGGTCTTGGGCGATTTGATGAGAGGAATGTCTTCCCATGGTTTCTTTAATACATTGGCATAGAAATATTTCAGACCATACAGGTCAAGCTTTACGGTATTCCATGAATGTGATTCCAGGAGGTCGTGGAAATAGTCTAGAAGTTGATCCATGGTGATATTATCCACCTTGGCATCAAAATAGTTTCCTATACGCCTTATTGCTCTTGAGTATGCATCGATAGTTTTGGGTTGTAACCCGTTGAGTTTTAAGTATTTACAATGAGTTGAGTAAAACTTGTTGAAGTGTGGATCTTTTGGTAATCTGGTGTCCATTGCATCCTCCTGGGATTAAGTTTAAGATAAACACTGATGTGTTATCTATTTTTATAATCGGTCAGAATGGTACAATATTTCAATAATTTATTTGTTGTGCTGTGGTTTTGCTTCCGCGCAGCGGCTCCGTCCAACATGTAGGTGAACACCGCCCAACACCCATCGCTCCTTCGTCACTCCGGGTGTGGCGGGTTAGCCTAGCGTTAATATTGACATCTTGAAGGGCTAAATATTCTACTAACGCTCCAAGTTTAGACTTCTACGGTCCATACGTAGTAGTCTGGACATGTCTTACTATATTCACATTCATCATAAAGGTTAAAAGCAGACCCTTTTTCATTCATTCCTGTAGGACCAGATCACGACGACTATTTATGTGATCAAGAAGTGGAATTAATCGATGCCATTCCCGAAAAATATACATCACAGCAGTAACTCAAAATTACGGTAAGGGCTGCTTTTGCGGGACAAAATCTTTGACAAGGGTTCCAAGTTGCTTTACATCTCCCTGTTTAATATTCTTTTTATAACGTAAAGCGATGTAGAGTGCTGTTATTTCACTAATCGGTATATCAAGGTCAGGGCGTTGTCTCAGAACAGCGTGCATGTAGTCCATTGGCCCTTGTCCTGGCGGTTTGGTTACACCAATATTGGCTAGTTTTTCGCAGTATTGCTTCCAGTACTCGGCAACCTTGTCCTCTGCCTTTTTTTTCGGGCGGGAGGTGATAAAAGCTGTCAGAAACAGCAGGGGAAGTACAATCAGTAGAAAAATGCTCATTCGTTTGGCTAAATCTTTTTTTCCATCCAAATAGACTCCCAGTCGTGAAAAGAGGCCAATTTGTTCAGACGCAGAATAGCCCATGACCCATTGATTCCAACGGCTGTTTGCCAAATCCCATGCGCTTTGTATAGGTTTTAACCATTTACCCAGAGGGCCTGTACGAAAAGAAAACCATGTCCGAGTTGTTTCTCCGAGTGAAAGGGTATCGGCCACATCGCTTTGCAGGCGTTCAGGTGCTACTACTGCTGTTGGATCAATACGCGCCCAGCCCTGGTCCGGTAACCATACTTCGCACCAGGCATGGGCGTCGGACTGCCGTACAATCAGGTATCCTCCGTAAGGATTAACATCCCCTCCCAGGTATCCTACCACTATCCTGGCAGGTACTCCGGCAGCACGCATCAGATAGGCAAAGGAACTGGCATAATGCTCGCAAAACCCCTTGCGGCTGTCAAACAGGAACCTGTCCACCAGGTCTTTTTCCTCATCCTTGGTATCGGTATTATCGGTCAAAGCACCAGGGGTCAGGCTATAGGAAAAGGGTTGTTCCCGGAAATAGTTCAGTGCAAGTTGTACTATTTCCCCAGGCTCCAGGGCTTGTTTTGCCCAGGATGCCGCCAGCTTCCGGGTTTGTGGATTTATCTCTTTGGGAAGTTGGAGGGCTGTTTTTTGATCCCCTAACTCCCCGAATGTTCTGGCATTCAGATACGATTCTCCGACATAGGAAACTCGTTGAGAGATTCTCCTCCAGCTAAAACTGGTGTGATCACTGAAGAGCCGTGCGCGCTTGAGGGAAACGTTGGTGGGCAGATCAAGTGTTATCAGCCAGTGCTGATTGTGTGGTTCCAGAGTGAGGGTGTACGTAACCGGGTTTATGGTTTCCTGCAGTTGTGGTGGAATTCCCCGTCGTGTTTTTTTGCGACGCCAGGTGCTGCCGTCAAACTCCCAAAGAACGGTTCCCCGCCAGTAGAGTTGGTTTCTGGCCGGCACCTCCTCGTTGAATTCTACCCGAAACGCCACCGCTGGATTTTTGGCTAGCTGAGCGATAGAACCAAAGCGGAGTTCATCGGAAAAGCCGGTTTGAGCAGAATTGATGGTGTTGCGTCCCCATAACCCTCCCTGGATACGAGGGAAAAGCAAAAACATGATGAGCATAAGAGGCATTGCCTGGATCATGAGTGTTGCAGACAGCTTGATAGACAGAAAGAGGCCGCGTGTTGGCTGATTGATGTAAATCAAGACCGCCGTTGTGCAGAGAACTGCAAACAACATATAGAATGTGGCAATAATAGAATCGTCAAAAAACAGTCCGCCCACAATCAGGAAATAACAGAGGATAACAGTGAGCATCCGATCACGGGTAACGCTGCTTTCCAGAAGCTTCAAGGAAATCATGAGGGCCAGGAGGGCCACAAAGGCCTCAACAGTGAGACCCTCATGGGTAGTCATGGTAAGAATGGAGAGAGCTACTGTTACTGTTACTCTGCTGACTTTTCCCGGCAGGGTCCAGTTCTTGTGGACGGCAGCTGCTGTATAGGTCCAGAGAAGCAAGCAAATCACTACTACCCATGGGGCAACATTAAGGAAATGGGGGAGGGTGCATATGATGATAGCTGCAAGTATGGGGAGGGTGTGCCGGTCAGGAAACATCAGCTATTTCCCTGACCGACAAGAGCAAGTCTCTGTAAACAAGACCTTTTGTGGTTGCTGCCCAGGGATGGTTCGATTAAGTCACTGCCAAATCGAAGACCATAAGGAGTGCGAAGGGCTTCTGCTTGAAGGATCATGTGGCAGATCCTGGAGAGTTTCCACTCCAGATCTTGTCCGGGGAGAACATCAGGATCGAAATAGACATTTTTGCCCAGTTGCCCTTCAAACATTTTTTTTTGCAGTCCCTGGCCGCGGGAAAATGATTTCCAGGAGAGGTGCTGCATAGGGTCTCCGGGTTGGTAACTCTTTAGTCCTGCAAAATCGTCGACACCTGGCCCGCCACTTTCTCCTTCATTGTCATTTTCGGCCAGCCCGTGGTCGGTAACTCTTGGTCCTTTTATTGGCAGTGGGTAAACAAGGCATTGGGCGTCAAGAAAATGGTGTGACCAGCAGCGGAACAGTCCGAGGGGGTAGTTTGTGGAAATCGTAAGGATATCCGGCCTGAGTATTCCGCGTTTATCTGCAGCATGGGAGACGCTGATGGTTTGTTTGTCGCCAGACGCCAGATCAATAACGGTCTGTTTTTGGTTGTCAAAATTAAATACAAGGGACCAGCGGGCTCGCCCATGATTTTCCAGGCAGAGTCCAAATGAAGCAGTTTGACCAGTAAAAACCGGGATTGCCCGTGCCGAGACCAAAGTGAGGCCGAACAGGTTGCGGAAGGTATGGAAAACAGAAATAAAAGACATTCCTCCCAGAAGAAAGGCGAGGATGAAACCAAGGTTGTTGTTCTGGTTGATCGCCCCAAGCAGTATGGCAAGAAGGATGGCAAAAAAAACGATTCCATGGCGGGTAGGAAAGATATAGAGACGACGATGTTGAAGAGTGATGGGAAAAGGCATCCGCTCTTTTGGCCGCATCCACTTTTGGATAGAGTTCACTATGAGTGCGACAGGATTCTTCATGCAGGGACAGGGACAGTGAGGAGCAGGGCCATGAGCTTATTTGTGTCCATTTCCGCCATGCTGTCGATCCGATGGAGGCGGTGGGCTGCGACAAAGGGAAGCACCTTCTGTACATCTTCGGGAAGACAATAGTCCCTGCCCTGGATAAATGCCCAGGCCTGAGATGCCCTCACTAGCGAGAGGCCGGCACGGGGGGACAAGCCAGTGTGAAAGTCCGGGGACGTCCGAGTGTAATCCAGGAGATCCTGGACGTACTCCACCAAGGTATCGGAAATATGCGTCTCGGCAACCATCTGCTGATATTGGATAACTTTTTCTGGAGAGAGAAGGGGGCGTATCTTCTCTCTATTTTTTTGTGTCCCGCCGCTGCGGAGCAATTTGATTTCTGATGAACGATCCGGATATCCCAGCGTGATACGGAAAAGAAAACGGTCAAGTTGTGACTCCGGCAGGGGAAAGGTACCGGCCTGTTCCATGGGGTTCAAGGTTGCAATCACAAAAAAAGGTGATTCCAGAGGCCGAGTCTTTCCTTCGATGGTAACCTGTAATTCTTCCATTGCTTCGAGCAGGGCACTCTGGGTTTTGGGGGTGGTGCGGTTGATTTCATCGGAGAGCAAAACCTGGGTGAAAATTGGTCCCTGATGAAAGTTGAATTTGCCGGTTTTTTGTTCAAAAATAGAGACCCCTAGTATGTCTCCAGGTAACATATCACTGGTACACTGAACCCTGCGGAAATCAAGCCCCAGGATATCGGCCAGAACCTTTGCCAAAGTTGTCTTGCCGATACCGGGTATGTCCTCTATGAGCAAATGTCCCTGGGCAAACAGGGCACATAGCGCAAGCTGTATCTGCTCCTGCTTGCCAAAAATAACCTGACCGACCTGATCGACAATTTCCTGGAAAACAGTATGGAGGTCAGTTCTGTTTACTTGGGCGGCAGCTTTAGGGGGTTCTTTCTCAACACTCATCAATGGACTCTCTGAAGATATAAATGGAATAGATTATTTGGTAGATGCATGTACTCATGGTTGCAACATATCCTCTGTTTATTCCAGGAAAAAATCGACTCAATTCGGGAGAGGCGAGTCACGTTATTTTTGTTGGGTATAAAATAAGGAGTACCGCACCTCCTGGCAAGGCAGGTGGGTAAATACGGGGGGCACCTTGTCAGCAGAACAATACACCGGATAAGCCATTGTTGTTCAGCTTAATATTGCCACGTCGAAGATCTGATCACATCCTACTGTCCTCGGATTGGCCTTCCTACTCAACCGAAACTGTCCAATCTGACCTTGTCAGCCTATATACGTAATAGATCCTATTTTTTCTTTTAAATTGTGTTGTTACCTTTGTCTAATTTTTGTCATTTGATCCTCTGATGTCAAGTTTTTCCTCCGATGGTAGCTCTGTTAAGGGCCGATTCCGAGAACGGGCCTAACAAACGCTCGTCGGAAGAATCGGCCCTTAACGGAGCGGGATTTCACCTCAGTTTTTCATTCCAGTTGAGGTGTTGATGTTTTCCCCATCACCACTTCCATAGCATTGAAATAATCTCGCTGTATTTTTAGATTCAATAACTTGCTGTAGCGCTGAGTTGTTTTGATTTTCGAGTGACCAAGTATCTGCTGAATACTGACTATATCAGCATCTGCGTTGAGTAATTGTGTGGCCATCGTATGGCGTAGTCTGTGGCATGTTACAGAAACACAACTTTCTCGAGCGTAATGTTCTACTCTCTTTTGTATCGCACGAACAGAAATCAGTTTCCCCCGGCAACGTCCCTTCACGGCAAGAAATATTTGTCGTTCGTTTGTTGGTGGGCGTTCCTGCAGGTATCTTGCCAGGGCTATTGCCGCATCATTGCTGATGTACACAATCCTATCCCTAGCCCCTTTTCCGGCTTTAACCAGGATCTGACTGCGTCTGTAATCAATAACATCAAGGGTCAGATTCACTACTTCTTGGACACGTAAGCCACAGCGCAGCATAAGCATGAATACGGCAAGGTCTCGAATGCATGAAACGCTCCTTAGGAACGACTCAATATCGTTATCATGGAGGTACCTTGGCAAAGGATGTGGTTCACGAAGCATCTGCCCTCTGGCAACTGGATTGTCTAAAGGAATTTCTTCCTCAACAATAAGAAAATCATAGAAACCACGAAGAGTTGAGAGATGAGCATTGATACTTAATGGAGACATTTTCTTTTCCAGCAAGTAATCAATATATTGTTTCACTTCTTTTGCATTACCCTGTTCACTCTCATTTTCCTTTTTGCCACTCTGACAGTCGGCTCTTTCGCCTTTGGCGCATCAGTCGATCATGCGGCCCAGCTCTTTCCCCGCACCCTTGACAGCGATAACGATGCCGGGATCACTGATATCTTTGCCATCCTGCAAAATCGCATCAGCCAGGAACCGTTTAATCTGGTTGCCACCATCATTTTTCTCTGCGCCATCATTCACACCTTCATGACCAGTAAATTCCTGGCCATTGCCCATAAATGGGAAAAAGAAATCCAGGACAAAATTGATCAAAAAGAGGTGCCGAAACATTTTGTCCATCATGGCGCCAAGCTTTTTCATTTTCTTGGTGAAGTGGAGGTAGTTTTCGGTCTGTGGGTTATAGCCCTGTCCGTGGCCATTGGTTTTTTTTATGACAGGGCAACATGGGTTAATTACATCAGCCATGATGTAAATTTCACCGAGGCCTTGTTTGTGGTGACGGTGATGATCCTTGCGGCGAGCAGGCCGATTTTGAAACTGACTGAATCCATCATGCATTTTATTGCCGGTATGCTCGGTGGCAGTCTGGCTGCTTGGTGGCTGACTATTTTGACCTTGGGCCCCATACTTGGTTCCTTTATCACTGAACCTGCCGCCATGACAATTTCCGCCCTACTGCTTGCAACAAAATTATACGATCTGCACCCCTCTGAAAAATTCAAGTACGCGACCATTGGCTTGTTCTTTGTCAATATCTCAGTGGGCGGCACCTTGACTCATTTTGCTGCGCCTCCGGTTCTCATGGTGGCAGGCCCCTGGGACTGGGGACTGCTCCATATGTTGACTCAATTCGGTTGGAAGGCGGTTTTGGGAATAATCATCTCGAACGGCCTCTATTTCTTCATTTTCCGCAGTGACCTGAAAGAACTTGAAGCAGAGCACTCGCTGCGAAGCCTGAAAGACAAAATTCAGCGCACCTTCATGCGCCGCACCGACATGATGGTTGAGTTAGAAAAAATAGGCCCCCTTATCATCCGGGAGATGAATTTCGAAAAAACTTTTAAGCAACATGCGGAAAAGGTTATGGCGGAAATCAAAAACCGTCTGGAGAAACAGTATTTATCTCGGATCGTTGAAAACGGCGCGGATCCGGCATTGGCAAAGGAGGCATTTGACCAACGTTTTGAAGAAGTGAAATTACTGAAAATGCAGGAGGTGCTGCCGGGTCTTCTGCCCCCGGAAAAACGTGCGCCCTTTATTGACCCCAAGTGGGACAACCGTGATGATAAAGTTCCTGCCTGGGTCACTGCTGTCCATGTTCTCTTCATGGCTTGGATTATCTTTAACGCCCATCATCCGGAACTCTTCGTCCCCGGCCTGCTCTTTTTTCTAGGTTTTTCCGTGATAACCTCCCCCTATCAGAACCGTATTGATCTCATTCCACCCATGCTTGTCGGTTTCTTTCTTGGCGGTCTGGTGGTGCATGGCGGCGTGCAGGGATGGTGGATTGCCCCGGTGCTGGGCAGCTTGAAGGAAATTTCGCTGATGCTCGGGGCAACCATTCTCACCGCATTTAACGATAACGCGGCCATTACCTTCCTCAGTACCCTGGTGCCGGGTTTTACTGATGAACTGAAATACGCAGTGGTATCCGGGGCCGTGGCTGGTGGCGGCCTGACCGTTATTGCCAATGCCCCCAACCCTGCCGGCCAATCGATCCTGAAAAATTATTTCCGTAACGGGGGTTCCGCCTTGGGTCTTCTCAAGGCAAGTGTGCCGCCGAGCATTATTGTCTGGCTCTGCTTTCTTATTTTTCGTTAGGGAGAATTTGTGGTGTTTCCGGAATAATTAATTTTCATTTTTCGTAACTGTCCAGATGCGCTCAGGGACGCCGTAGAATGATCTGCACCTGTTTCCCTTCCCCTCTCCCCCTTGTCAACCTCTTGCCTCGTAAGATTATATGTCTCACAATCCCAAGCAAAATCTCATTAGGAAGCATTCAGTCTCAACGAGGGTACGGGTCCTTCTGGGGAACACATCTAATACGGTTCGGGGCACGGCACCATTCGGCCGGCTATGATTTTTTTATCCTGCGGCAACTAAGGTCACACTTGAGGTCATAGCCAAAGTCACTATTTATTTCAGTATGTTAAGTGTATTTGTGGCCGTGTGACTTATAAAGAACTATATAGTATACGTTTGAGGCTTTGGAATTTGATCCGTGATCCAGGAGAAAAATATTTCCGAAGATATTTTATGTGAAAAGAGGAACCAGTAGGGGAGAGAATTTCTGAGGATATTGGTTTCCTTTTTGGGGGAGGAGTGTATCTTCTGAAAAATAAGCAGTAATTTCAAAAAATGGTACAATAAACGGTATGTAATGGGACCTGGATTTTTTACAGATTGTAATAACAGCATGTTACGGCATTGGTTCGAGTCCCACCTCGTCACCGAAAAACAATCCCATGGGGTTTGGAAACGGTCTCGACCTCATGATTTTGCTTGTTCTATTTTGAGTTCTCGTTTCGCGACGTTCCAGCGAATTCCTAAACATATCCAGCTTGAGTGGCTTGATGAGCTGCTGTGTCAATCAGCTTTCAAAATCCGTATAGTAAAAGTTGAGCAGGATTAGGAACTACTGTAATTCCGTTTTTTTCGGCAATATCAGGTAGTAAAGTAGGTGCTTTATGACTCACGGTTAGGAATCCACAGTCGACTGGGGTCGGTTTTTATATCGCTTATAAGTTTGCCAGGAGTACCGACGCGAATATGCCAAGGTTCGAAACGAACTCCCAGTTCATTTTCCTGTCGATAGCGAAGATCTCGAAGATGGATGAAGCCGTTGGAAAAGAGGGTAACAAAAAGGGGCGTGGTGATAAACTCCTTGCGAAAATTGTAGGGCTTGAGTTTACCGCTTTTTAAGCCAATATCAAAATCATGTTGAGCATGCCAGGAATAACCCGGTGGGGCAAGTGATCTGGATGCGGCAGAGAGGTTGATCAGATGAAAACCCTTATCCAGAACGAATTCCTTGCGTTCATTTCTATTTAAAATCTCGTGGAAATTTTGATTCTTGAGCCTGACAACATCGGCCTCAATCCTTTTCCAGTCTTTTTTTAAGTCATATGTCTGGGCAAGGTAGGTTGTACCACTTTTGAGGTCAAGGATATTTACTTCACTTTGTCTTGGAACCTGAGTTAAACGGACCGCCTTTCTCAAAAAGAGGCGCATCTGTTTCGGTATATTTCGAATCCCGGAAGTGACCTGCATGTCTAACTTGGAGTTTGAGCTATTGGTATCATTAAACTTGCCGCTGATTTGTTTTTTTATCTTGATATATTTTTCATAGGCCTCTCCTTGTCGAAGAAAATGACCATCTATAGAGATTAATTTTTTTGGATTTATCCGGTAGTTTTTATCGTAAATGATCCGCTCTCCATAGAAACCATATGCTTTAGCATCGATAGCAAATATCTGCCCCATGAATTGTTCTTCAAGTTTTGTAAATGGTAGAGTCCGTTCTGGTTTTCCCCCTAAACGTTTTCCGGTCTTTCGCTGCTGTCGTGCCGAATAAGTGACTCTTGGCAAATTAATAAAATTGAAATTAGAGTAGCCAACCTGACTCTGGATTTTGGTTAATTTATTGTAACAAGAATAGATAAGAATTATCTGTTCTGGAGTTGCCCAGATATCACCCGGATAATTTTTGTCTGGATCTTTGATTTCTTTTAAACCGGATAACATTTTTTTATAGATAGTAGCTCGTTGATCATGTGCTGCTTGTCCGAAACAATCTTTCGATTCCATGAATAGTGAGCTTGCCGCTGCCAGGCAAGATATGGAAAGAAATGTCCTTCTATTGAGAGGTTTGGAAGGTATGTGAGAGAGAAGTGAAAGAATATTCATGAGTTGTTCTTTTAAACTTTATTCAATGCTACATGTTTTAAATATGAAATGTTATCATTATTGAGAGTTGATTTCAATTAATTGTAAACCTGTGACCTATTTTATGGTATCGGAAACTTAAGGTAAGATGTTAACAGAAATTTATTTTTATGGAACCTCCTGCTCTACCTACAGAGTCGGCAACAATGCTCATCTCCGGAACAAGCTTAGGTGAGAATAGATGCCTCCATCCGTTTAATGACAATTTGTTGAGGGGAATCTACCGGCTATCTAAGATATGGCAAAGTGATTCTTGCCGGGTGTTGAAAGCTATCAGTTTTTCAGGAAATTTCGTCGATAATAGCTTTCATCTCGCTCAACGTATAAGGCTTCGGCAAGGCGTGAAGAAAACCGTAATCCTTGTAACTGGACATAACCGGATCATCGGCATATCCGCTTGAAACAACAGCTTTGACATCCGGGTCAATTTGCAGCAGTCTTCTCATCACTTCTTCTCCTCCAAGGCCACCCGGTATAGTTAAATCGAGTATGAGAAGGTTGAACGGCCGTCCTTCGGCATGAGCTTTCTTATAAAGAGCAAGAGCGTTTTCCCCATCTGTTGCGAGAACAACTTTATGCCCCATGGTTTCAAGTAGGCTCTGGGACATATCCCTGATCATAGCCTCATCATCCATTACGAGAACCGTTTTTGTTTTTTTGTCGGTTTCCGAAGAGAGAGCGTTGGACTGAGTGGAGGAACTTTGCCCAGACGAAGCAGGAATGTAGATATACACACTGGTTCCGGTTCCCCTTTTGGAGTCAACAAAAATATACCCTTTATGGTTTTTTATGATTGAGTAAGTGGTCGATAAACCAATTCCTTTTCCTTTTTTCGTACCTTTGGCATTCGTGGTAAAGTAGGGATCAAATATCCTGGATAGATATTCTTCTGGAATCCCATGGCCTCCATCCTGAAAGGAAACCATAACATAATCATCTGGAGACAAAGGGAGATTGGAATCACTCTGATCTTGATCGACGACAATATTCTTCCCCTTGATCTGCAAGGTTCCACCAGTAGTCATCGACTCTTTAGCGTTTTCTATTATGTTGAAAAAGGCTTGAGAAATCTGATCGCTGTCAATGAAAACAGGCCACAAATCATCCGGTAGAAAGTACAAGTACAAGGGTTTTACCCTGGAACCACTCAACGTAAGATCAACGGCGCTATGGATAAGCTCTTTGATAGGATGCAGCTTTTTGATAGGTTGTCCATCTGAAGAAAAAGTGATGAACTTGTTGCTCAGTTCCGTAGCTTTTTCGGAGGCTCGCATTGCCTCATCAAGATCGCCTGTTGGCCTCATCGTTAGGATATAGTTTTAACTGGGCCAGACTGATTCTACCGACTATTACAGAAAGTAAATTGTTGAAGTCATGAGCAATTCCTCCGGCAAGGACACCGAGGGACTCCAGTTTCTTTGATTTGAGAAGCTCTTCCTCAACACGGTGCCGCCCTTCTATTTCATGCTTGAGCTGTATGTTTGCCTCATATACTTTTCTGGTTCGTTCCTCCACCAGGCTTTCAAGATATTTACGATGTTTTTCGAGTTCCTGTTCAACCTCTTTACGGTGGGTTATGTCCTTCACTATGCCGTCAAGGATGACCCGGTTGTCTTGGTCGTGTTTTGTGCTAAATTGTCTGTAACTGTTCAGAAGTTAGGGCAATATCGTGCCCCTCTGGATGGTTAGGGCTTTCCTTAGGTAAACCGAGGGCTTTGCCGGGGTACAATAAAAGTTTGACGGTTCCAGGAAAATGAAGAAGCCTCCAGACTCGTGGACTGCTCAAAGTCACGAGAAGGAAGCTTCAATGAACAACATAAACAGTGATTCTGTTTGTCGGCTTCCTGGTTTTCGAGTGCACAGGGGGGGGGATCTGTTACGATCTGGTGGATGAGTGTCTGGAGATTTTGATAGGATCGCTTGTCTCCGGAGTTTCCGGTTACCTGATCCTGAACCATAAGCTCTTCAGGTCAGTTTAACCCGAAAACATTTCTGAGAATACTGGAACTGCAACAGGCACTTTTCCGTACAATCAAGTATTAATTAGTTTTTTCAATATTGTTTTTCCCTGATGCAGGAAGGCCGCAGGCAACTCCAGACTTACCGTTACAACCGTTGCACCCCTGTCTTTGGGACATGATCCCTGCTTGCTGCGCTTTTTCGGTCAAGAAATCACGGAGTTGGTAGTATTCTTGAGTGAGCAGAGCTATTTTTGAAGAATCCGGATTGTCAGACGTCATCAATGTCTCAAACTCGACCTGCTTTGCCTGCATCTCTTTACGCAAGTCAGTTGTTTCCAGGAGGAAATTGTCATACTTTTTTTTTGTTTCAGCATCGAGAGGCTGTTGTTGTTCCTGAGCAGTATTTCCCTTACAGGCCTGTCCACATCCTGGTCTCACCTCGGCAGATGTATATTGAGCAATAAGTAATAAACCAGTAATGAGTAAACAGGCATATGTTATCGATATTTTGATCAAAATAATCTCCTTGGAATAGTGTTCTGTTTTCTTTGTTTTTTTCTGTGATAAGGATCCTCCAATATTGATACCACAGGGTGTTACAAAAATCAATTAGGTGCTATGGCAGAGTGCATTTGATACATATTTCTTCAATAGGGTTGTTATTTCTGATAAATTTGAATAGAACAATAAAATTAGAACTTTTCAGAATGCAGGCCCGTTTCTTCACTGGGTAGTAATCAAAGGATAAGATGCATACAAATTCGTATTATGTTTGAAAATATATCACCTCTCTCCATTAATCGTCGTCAATTTTTATCAATGGCAGCATTGACGGTGACAGCACTTTCCCTGCCTACAATAGGTAGAGCCTCAAGTGATCCCAGTGAGCTTTCTTTTTATCATACTCATACCAGGAAGAAATTGGATGTCTCCTATGGTGGATCAGGATTATATGACCAGCAAGCTCTTGAGAAAATAAATAATTTTCTGAAAGATTTCCGGACCGGAGAGATGCATCCCATTGACCCGAAGCTCCTCGATATTCTTAGCTCAATCAGGGAAGAATTTGGGGGACAGGGAACCTTTGAGGTGATTTCCGGATTTCGCTCTTTCAAGACGAACCAACAGCTTCGCAATAAGAGTTCCAAGGTTGCAAAGCGTAGTATGCATATGCTTGGCAAGGCAATTGATATTCGGATGACCGGGGTATCCACCAGAAAACTCCAACAGTGCGCCCTTGATCTGAAATGTGGTGGGGTTGGTTTTTATGGTAAATCTGATTTTGTTCATCTGGACACTGGTCGTGTCCGTTTCTGGTGATTTTTCTAATCTACTGCATCACTCCTCGTAATTTCAGCGGGCAAAATATTACCCTAACTCCTGAACTGTAACTGAAGTTATCACTCCTCTTCAAATAAGGCTTCCATAAGCTTCCTATCCCGACCATAGAGGTCCTTGCTGAAATGGAGGTTTCCGTCCTTGGCAACCCAGGCTGTCTGATAAACTAAATGTACCGGGATGGGGGTGTGAAGGCTGACAACTTTCCGCTTTTTGTTCTCAACGACCTGAAGAATTCTTTTTTCTGTCCACTTGGCATCATTAGACTGTAGAAGAAACTCTGCAAGTTGGATCGGTTCACTGAGTCTGATACAGCCATGACTGAAAGCACGATCTGTTTTTTCAAAGAGACTGGGAAGTGGGGTATCGTGCAAATAAATGGAGTATTTGTTGGGGAATACAAACTTAACAACTCCAAGCGCGTTCCATGGACCAGGTTCCTGTCGCAATTTGAAGCGGCTGATCTCTTTACGGCTGACTTCATCCCAGTTTATCATTTCTGGGTTTAATTCCTCAGCATCTGCCTGCCAACTCGAAAAGAGTTTGATATGTTTACTGGTAAGGTACTTATTGTCGTCTCTCAAGTCGCTGAGCATTTCGTTACGGGCAATACTGGGAGTAATATTCCAGAATGGGTTGAATTCGATATATTTGATGCTGTCACTGAAAATTGGTGTCTCATGACGGAGTTTTCCTACGATCACCCGCATTTCCAGCTGGGTCACATTGTTTACGACACCCTGAAGGGTAAAGCCTGCAATATCCACAAGTACATATTTGCTGCCAAGTTTATGCTCTGTCCATCTCCAGCGTTCCATATTTATAAGGATTTGCTGAATGAGTCTGGCAACTGGAAGACTTAAGGCTCTTGTGGTTTCTTTTCCTATAATACCATCTGTTTTTAAGCTGTGGCGTTCTTGAAAGCGTTTGACAGCTTCCACCAGCTCTGTGGTATATATTTGCTGCTCTGAGCCAGAAAGTTTTGTCAGGTCACCTGTTATGTAAAGTAATTGACTGAGTACAGGAACGCGTGTATCCGAGCCCAGCGGGTGCAGGGTGGCACCGGCAGAAAATTCTGGCCAGCCACTCTTTTCTGCGATGGATCGGTAGTGTTTTAAGGCACTCTTCAGTGCCAGATAATGGCGATGTTTTGGAGCAAGGTTTGAGAGGAATGCTGCCATGTCATTGTCTCTACGAGCTTTGGAAATGGCTAGGACAGGGTCAAAAACAGAATTACCTCCTGCCTGATCGAAAAGTTTCGGGTCCTTGTACTTTGGAGCAAAACGTCCTTCCTGCATATCGTGGATATATTCGAGGAGTCCAATGGTGATGTCGATATCCAACTTTGCAAGATCTCTTGCTGTTCGACTTTTCCAGAGTGCTTCAATTTGTACTACTCTGTAATCACCTGAGTTTAATCCATCGGGAGTAACTGCCTGTAAGGCAGATAAAATATGTTTTGCCTGATCAGTAGGGCCATTGGTATCAACCCAGAGGGGGTGTAGTCCCGGATTATTGTAAACAGTGCATATCCACTGTTCCTGACGGGTCCCCTGGATGTTGCACCATTCAGGTAACCCGAGGAGTTCCTCAGGGTAATTTGTGACCTCTTTGAGCAGTTCGGTGTTTATCTGAGCAGGCGTTACAGCAAAAACTGTAGTGGGAAATGCCCATAACGTTATGAAAAGACAAAGTATTAATTGGATTAGATTACCTGTTTTGCTCATGGTGAGGACGCCTGACAAATTAAATTCCGGATGATTTTCAACGTTTTTTTGCATCCCTGCATAACCTGGCAAAACCGCCGGGTACAGTACCCGACGACCAGTATACCTTTCCCTGTTTGTAATCTACAAACCAGTACCCTGTGGGCTTACGTTTGGCGGCAACAAAAATAAAGGGTTGTTCTTTGGAAAAACAGGAATGTAAGTGGATCCCCTTGGGGTTCGAGCTGCTCTCCATAAGGGACATTGCCTCTTCCAGAGTAGGGAGACGCCAGTCATGATATCCTGCAAATCCCTTTTTGTTTGTATCTTCGATATTACGAGTCATTTTACGGATTGAACAGAGATCCAGACCGGTTCGCTGCCACATGATCCCAGTTGCTTCATCGATGATTGTGAGACCGTCACCACTGTCAGTCAGTGCATTCGAGAATTTTCCCTGCGGATTGAGTTGGGTGTCGTAAAAATTCCATTGTGTTATAATTTGCGCCAGTTGATCCTCGTGAAGGCTGCACTGTTCCGTGGGCAGAACCACCTTTTTTCCTGGAAAACTGTTTTTTCCAACAATTGCCAGGGGGGCTCCAAAATCTTCATTTTCCGCATCTTCCTGAATGCTTGGAATAAGAAACGGACTGTTTTCCCGTTCCACGACTTCATTGATCAGCCATGCCTTCAAAGCTGCATCAACAGGAAAATTATCCTTTGATGAAAGTGCGCTGCCATGATTGATTATGCAGTCATTCATCATAGCTACAGGGGCAGTAATCTCTGCAAGTATATTGACATAGCGAGTCCCCCGTTCCATAAGATAGAGTCTTGGCAACTCTCCATAGTTATCCACAAAAAAATAACAGATCCGTTCATCGGTGTTGCTCAGGTCATCGCGCAAACCCTTCGCCGAAAAGGTACAGAAAGCAAGATCTGGTGTCATTTCCCACTCAATAGTGGCGGCAGTAGAGTTACTTAATTTGAGTTGTGTAAACATGTTGCACGCCTCTATTATAGAAAAGTGAGTTCAGGAGCAGGTTCAATTCTCTCCGGGAGCATAAACAGCCTGTTTAGAAATAAAGGTAACTATTCACCATGCTATTGAACGGCACAATCTTTATCCGGAATCGGAGGACACGATCCCAATTCAAAAGACAAAGACGAATTGGGTCATGTCCCCAGTTTCCTACCAGCGTATTCGTTATGCAATTCCGACTCAAACTCAATTTCGGTGAATAGTTACAAATAAAGTAAGATGGAATACTCAATAAAACAATATGCCATTTTGAGAATTATTGTCAACTGGTTAATGTTCGATATATCTCAGGCATGCGCAGAGGAAGTTTTCGTACATTGTCTATAAAAATATAATTGGCAGGGCCGTACATATGTTGCATATAGTCCCTTGCCTGGTGATCAATGGTGATGCAGAAGGGGTGAATATCAGCAGTCTTTGCCTCAAGGAGTGCATGGCGGGTATCTTCGATGGCGTATTCGCCTTTGTAGTCATCATAGTCTTCGGGTTTACCATCGGTGAGGGTGACGATAAGGCGCACCTTGGCATCAATATCCTTTAGTAATTGCGTGGCATGGCGAATGGGAGGCCCCATTCTGGTATATTCGCTCGGTGCAATTGAACTGATACGTTCCTTGACTGCATCACCGTAAGGGTCCGTGAGATGTTTTACGTGATAGAGTTCACAGCGGGCTCTGCGCATTCCAGAAAAGCCATATATTCCGTAACGGTCGCCAAGTACTTCCATGGCCTCCGCCATAAGGACCAGCGATTCCTTGAGTGCATTGTTGACCCAGCCAGCCGTTGAATTGGACATGTCCACGAGGAAAATAACGGCGATATCGCGTTCATCGCGTTTCAGGCGGATAAAGAGGCGGTCAGAGGAAGAAATTCCGGCACGAGAATCGGAGATAGACTCCACCAAGGCGTCAAAATCAATATCATCTCCCTCCCGCTGACGTTTGACAAAGCGTTCCTGACTACGCATCATTTCAAACTGATGCCGCAAGCGGTTGGTGAGTCCATGATAGGTATCGAGGGTGTTTTGAATAAATGAGGAGTGAATTGGCTTTAACTCCTTTACCTGTAGAGAACACCAGTTCTTGCGATAGCCCTGTCTGCGGTAATCCCACTCATCATAGAGCAGGGTGTCGGTGGGCAGTGACGTGTCTTCATTCTGGCCGGTGACATCCTGCTCAAGCATTTCCTGTCCGGCTTTCCCGGCAGCAGCAGAGAGGAACTGTACGGGAAGGTGTCCGAATTCGTCGAAGAAACTTTTGCTGAAGTTTTCAAGTTCATCGGGCATTTGTACTTCTTCATTGTTGATGGTGACTAGCAAGGGGGCTTCTTTTTCACGATCGGCAGTTTGAGCAAATTCACTGTCCATAATCATGCTGATATCTGACTCGGCAAGCCCTTTGTTTGCACTGTCCAGTTCGTCCTCTTTGAAGATATTACTCAGCTCTTCTTTGGAAAGAGAGAGAAGGTGTGCTGCCATCATATCAGTAAACTGCTCACCCATCTTTTGTTCTCGAATTGTTCGAGCTGTGTCAACGGCACGTAATTTTAAAACTCCCTGAAAAGAGTAGAGGGGAATAGGTTCATAGTCAGCAGGTTCTCCGTTGAGTTTTGCATAGAGTTTTGTGGTGAGGCTCACTGAATCATAGGCGGATGCATATCCCAGCAGGTAGTCTTCGGCAATGCTATCTCCAAGGAAGAGGGCCAGTTGCTCAAGCATTGTACTTTTTTCTGCTGTGACTATCCTTTGCAGATCAATTAAAGGATGGGGCGTTGTGGCCAGAAGATTCGGGAATATTTGTTTTCCAGCCGCTCGGATAAGTCCCGGTAATTCCTGTTCCAGAAATACCCGTACCCGTATGGATTCCAGGATGTGGTATATGTCACGGGCGAGCAGTGGCTCATCAAAACTCTGAATAAATGAGTGGAGCCAGAGAGTGCTCTTCTCATTAACGGCATGGTTATGGGGATGGTTTATCGGAGGGCTGTTTATAAAACTTCCACAGGTAATAAATCCCCACTGGAATGTGATGATTAGTTTATAGAGAAGAAAATTATCATCGTTATCGCTAAAAGCACTGAGCTCTTCGGGGATAAATATGGCTGCAGTATCTGTATATATCTGTCTGCCGGGGCAGATATTTAATTCATCTCGGGCAATGCCACGAATATAGGGGAGAAGTCTTTTTTCCACGGACGCAAGGTTCAGTCCTCCGCTTCCGGCTAGCTTTAATAGGTAGGCTTCAATGTCGTCCTGCATAAAACGCTGAGCTGCGCGGAGTCCATCTGTCTCGTAGTAATCGAGGGTGATTCCAATCCAGCGTGGGATCTGCTCCAGATCCAGATGCTCCAGGGTGACTGGGAGCAAACGCAGGAAATCGAAACAGAGTGAGTGGGAAACAGGCCATATAACCGGTATGTGGCCAAGGATTGCTTCGCATACGAGGTCCGTTTCATCGATGAGTGGATCAAGCACTTCTTCGACATCCCATTCATTTGGGATGTCCGGGGCGACGAGATCGTAAAAGCGTTCGGTGAGTAGCGCTAGTTTCATAGGATAGGATAGGATGGAAAATCATTAAAAAATTGAACTGACCATTTCCTGCAGGGCAGCAAGGAGCTCAGGATCATCACTGAGTGGTTCGATAAGTGCGGCGCGACAGGCGGTGTGAATATCTATACCATCCTGCACCAGCTGTCCCGTTTGAATGAGCAGCCGCGTGGACGCACCCTCTGCCAGTCCTGATTCTTTCAGGCTTCGGGTCATTCCAGCCAGTTTCACCAGGGAATCTGCAAGCTGTTTATCGACGCCCCCTTCTCTTACGACAATTTCAGCCTCTCTTTCAGGCTCAGGATAATCAAAGGAAATTGCAATGAAACGTTGCCTGGTTGAAGGTTTTAAGTCTTTCAGGACACTCTGATAGCCTGGATTGTAGGAGACGCTGATCATAAATTCAGGAGGAGCACTGAGAAGTTCGCCAAGTTTTTCCACGGGAAGCTCGCGGCGATCATCGGCGAGCGGATGAATTACCACCGTGGTGTCCTTTCGCGCCTCTACAATCTCATCGAGATAACAGATTGCCCCTGCCCGTACAGCCAGAGTCAGAGGGCCATCGGTCCACACAGCCTCTCCTGAACGAATAAGAAAGCGGCCCACCAGATCACTGGTGGAAAGATCATCGTGACAGGAAACCGTGATGAGTGGAAGTTTCAGTTTCCAGGCCAGAAACTGCATGAATCTGGTTTTTCCGCATCCGGTCGGCCCTTTTAAGAGCAGGGGGAGGCCATTTTTATGGGCAGCTAGGGCAATCTCCACTTCTTTGCCCGAGGCGAGGTAGTATGGTTTTTCTGTTATAAGGTGTTCTTCTAAACGTTGTTCTGTTGCTTTCATGATCTTCCACTAAGTCAGGTAAAGGGGAGACTCCGTATACGTAAATGTTTCCCTACAACATGTTCACAATGTTCGGAGAAGTCAAGAATTATTATTAAGTGGAAGGGGGCAAATCAAGAAGGCAGGACTGTTATGGTGTATTAGATTTTGTTTTTTCAATAAGAAACAATCCATAGGTTGCTCGAAGGTTTGAAAAGATGGAGACAATTTTACCATGCCTGTCCTGGTTATGGGTATTAACTGCACATTCCTTAACAATGGTGTAGCCCACATCCTTTGAAAATTTCCTAAAATCTGCAAGGGTGATAACGCGGATATTAGGTGTGTCGTACCATGAATAGGGGAGTTCACTGCTTTTTGGGGCCTGTCCCTTGAAGAGGAGTTGCATGCGGATTGAAATGTGGCTGAAATTAGGGAAACTCACAATCACCTGTTTGCCAATTCTTGCCAGTGATTTAAGGAGCTCATCGGGTTGATACACCTGTTGCAGGGTCTGGCTGAGGATAACCACATCAAAACAGCCGTCCGGATAGTCCTGAACTTCGTCCTTCAGGTCACCTTGAAGCACACTTAAACCGCGGCCTATACAGTGAGCAGCTTTTTCTTTGTCCTGTTCGATCCCTGTCCCATGGATCTGCTTATGGTGTTTGAGCCAGGCAAGAAGGTCACCCTGGCCACAGCCAAGATCGAGTACCCGGGATTCCGGTTTGATCCATGAGGCAATGATGGAGAGATCAAAACGGAGCTGTTCAGGAGGTTGCAACGCCATCTAGGAACCCTCCTATAAGGTCTGTGAGTCTGCTGTCCTGGATAAGAAAGGCATCGTGTCCGCAATCTGCTTCAATTTCACAAAAACTTACATCCTGGCCGGTACGTTTTAATGCCTGAACCAGTTCTTTGGCCTGATAGGTTGGGTAGAGCCAGTCAGAGGTGTAGGAAATGACCAGAAACTTTGAATGACTGCCCTGGAGATCCTGGAGGCTTTCACGGGTGTTGATATTGTCTGCAAGATCGAAATAATCGGCGGCTTTGCTGATATAGAGAACGGAATTTGCGTCAAAGCGTGCAGCAAATTTTGAGCCCTGATAGCGGAGATAGCTCTCAACCTGGAAATTTGCTTCAAAATTAAAGGAAAAATCCTTATTATCCTGACGTTTGCGGCCAAATTTTCGCCGCATGGCCTCATCGGACAGGTAGGTGACATGGCCAATCATCCGGGCTACGGCAAGGCCTAAGTCCGGGCCGGGATTCTCATAGTAGTTCCCCTTGTTCCAGTGTGGATCGACCATAATGGCCTGTCGTGCAACTTCATTAAAGGCGATAGCGAGTGCGGAATGACGCATGGTGGTGGCTATTGGGATGGCTGATTTGATCATCTCAGGGTAGCGGACGCACCACTCAAGAACCTGCATTCCACCAACTGAGCCGCCAATAACGGAATGAAGGCAGGTCACTCCTAGATGATCGAGAACCTGTTTCTGGGCGTTTACCATATCCCCTATGGTGACCATTGGAAACTCCAGGCCATAGGGCTTTCCCGTTGCAGGGTTTATGGATGAGGGGCCGGTGGAGCCCATACAGCTGCCAAGGATGTTGCAGCAGATAACAAAGTATTTGTCGGTATCGATTCCCTTGCCGGGACCCACCATGAAATTCCACCAACCGGGGTTTTCCTGTTCCGGGGCATCATCATAAAATCCTGCAACATGAGAATCTCCCGAAAAGGCATGACAGATAAGGATCGCATTATCCTTGGCCCCGTTGAGTTCACCTGATGTTTCATAGGCGATGGTAACAGGGCTTAAGTATAAGCTACTTTCTAAGCAAGGAGTCTCTGCCGATGGTTCGTAGCTGAAAAATTTTTTGCTTACTCTCAACCCTTCTCCAATGCCTGGTCGAGATCAGCGATAATGTCATCAATATGTTCTATCCCAATGGATAACCTGATCATTGTGGCTGTAATACCCGATGTTGCAAGCTGTTCTTCGGAAAGTTGGGAATGGGTAGTGGAGGCTGGATGTATGGCAAGGGATTTGGCATCACCGACATTTGCAAGGTGGGACACAAGTTTTAGAGATTCTATAAACTGTTTCCCGGCACTGAGCTCTCCTCTAATACCAAAGGTGACCATGCCGCCAAAACCATTCTTCAGGTAGTGAGCAGCTGTCTTATGATTTTCATTGTCCATAAGCCCCGGGTAATTGACCCAGTCCACTTTGTCATGGCTCTGGAGAAATTTGGCAACGGCCAGTCCATTTTCAGAATGGCGTTCCATACGGAGACTCAATGTTTCGATACCCTGAAGAAATGACCAGCAGTTATCAGGAGAAATACATGCACCCAGATTACGCAGAGGAACGAGACGCATGCGTAGGGCAAAGGCGATGGAATTCATTTCACCAAGATCATGGGCGTAGCGTAATCCGTGATAGGAGGCGTCCGGTTCGTTAAAGAGGGTGAATTTGGGGTCTGTCCAGTCGAATTTACCAGCATCGGTGACAATACCGCCAAGTACCGTGCCATGGCCGCCGATCCATTTGGTGAGGGAATGGATAACGATGTCGGCCCCATAATCAATGGGACGTAACAGACATGGTGGGGTGAAGGTTGCATCGACGATGAGTGGCAGGTTATGTTCCTGTCCAATTTTGGCCACTGCTTCAATATCGGTCATGGTGAGTCCGGGGTTGCCAATGGTCTCGCAGTAAAGGACGCGTGTTTTTTCGTTGATTGCTCTTCTGAAGTTTTCCGGATCTTTGGGGTCAACAAGTGTGACCCTGATGCCCAGTTGCGGAAGGATCGAATCAAACTGGGAATAGGTGCCGCCATATAGGTTATTGGCCGCAACAACTTCATCCCCTGCTTTACAGATGTTGATAATGGAGTAAAAGATGGCTGAGGTGCCGGAGGCGAGAGCCAGTGATGCTGCCCCTCCCTCGAGTTCTGCCATGCGTTCTTCGAGAACGGCCTGGGTGGGATTGCCGATACGGGTATAAATATTACCAAGTTCCTTAAGGGCAAAGAGGTTTGCTGCGTGTTCGGTATCTTTAAAGTGGTAGGACGCGGTGCGATAGATGGGGGTTCCACAGGAAAGAGTGTCGCTGTCAACCCTGCGTCCGCTGTGAAGTGCTGCTGTTTCAAATTTCATATTTTTCCTCTTGTGGTGGTAAGGAACGTACAATAAATAACTTGAACATTGTTTCAGGCTGCACCTGACTTACAACTCCCCTCCGGAAGTGGGGCTTTAGCCCCGCTCAAAAGCGTATTCGGCAGGACTGGAGTCCCGTGTCCGAGAGCGTTCTGTGTTCAATTTATAAAAATTCCATTCCTAAGCTGTATGGAAACAGTATCATGTATCTGGAAAACTGCACATGAATTGTGATAATCCAACAAAACACAAGCAGTATACCACAATGTGGCATTGGCAACCAGGAGATTTAGCGGATAGAAAATATGACAAAAGAGAGGCTTTTTCGAATAGTTCGATTTATCTTTTAGTTAACGATTCCTCTAGATTATTATTTTGGTGTTTTCTACTATATATTGTAGATTGTTGTTGCATGACACCATAAGTATGGTATGTATCCCTCATCAAGTGATGACGGTAAAATAACAGCTTTTAGCGGTTATTTCAGCCTGTTTTTTTCACTATCATTTATTATCAACCCTTTCAACCAATTCGATCTGATTTTTTTATCCAAATGAGGAAACTATGACCCCTGATTTAACCAAACAGGTACTGACCCAGACAGCAGAAACTGTTCTTGCAAGACGTTACTATATAAAAGATGGCGCTGGAGAGGTTGCTGAAACATGGGAAACGCTGTGTAAAAGGGTGAGTAATGCAGTGGCTGAGGGGGATAAAGAGAGTAAACAGTTTGAAGCACTGCGTGAGTCCTACTTTCGGATGATGTACCATCTGGACTTTCTCCCTAATTCTCCCTGTCTTATGAATGCAGGAACCGATATCGGTCAACTGTCGGCCTGTTTTGTTCTCCCCATCGAAGACTCCATGGATGGAATTTTCACAGCCATTCGTAATGGTGCGCTAGTCCATAAAACAGGTGGTGGTACCGGATATTCCTTCTCCAGGCTTCGCTCAAGAAACGCATCTGTGCGCTCAACTCAAGGGGTGGCCTCCGGTCCGCTCTCTTTTGCTGCTGTCTTCGATGCAGCCACAGAAACCATCAAACAGGGTGGTAAGCGACGTGGTGCCAATATGGGTGTGCTCCGCATAGACCATCCAGATATTATGGATTTTATCAGTGCCAAGGAAAATCCGGACAAATTCAATAACTTTAATTTTAGTGTGGCCATAACCGATGATTTTATGAAGGCAGTGGAGGAAGAGGAAGAATATTCTCTGATTGAACCATCCACCGGAGAGGGTGCCGGGACACTGGATGCCAAGGCGGTCTTTGAAAAAATAATTGATCTGGCGTGGCATAATGGAGAACCTGGTGTCCTCTTTATCGATGCTGCTAATCGTGACAATATGACCCCGCAGCTTGGCGATTTTGAAGCAACCAACCCCTGTGGAGAGCAGTGGCTACTGCCCTACGAGTCCTGCAACCTGGGTTCCCTGAATCTCAGTAATTTCGTGAAAAATGGTAAGGTAGATTATAAAAGAATGGAGAGTGTTGTTAAGGTTGCCGCTTCTTTTCTTGATAACGTTATTGATTGTAATCGTTTTCCCATTCCGGAAATTGAGGAGATGACCCTCAAAACCAGAAAAATTGGCATGGGTATTATGGGACTGCATGATCTGTTAATTCAGCTTGGACTCCCCTACGGAAGTGAAGAGGGGCGGGCACAGGCCGCAGAAATAATGAGTTTTGTACGTGCCAAAGCAGAAGAACGTTCCGTTGAACTGGCTACTGAAAAGGGTGTCTTCCCAGCCTATGACTCCAAGTACAATGAATTTCCTGCAAGACGCAACGCTGCCCTGACTTCAATTCAGCCCACCGGTACAGTATCCATGATTGCAGATTGTGCATCGGGCTGTGAGCCCTATTTTTCCATAGTCATGATCAAAAACGTAATGGATGGGGACCGCCTAATTCTCATTAATAAACATTTTGAACAGATTGCCAGAAGAGAAGGTTTTTATTCAGAAGAGCTGATGGCCAAGGTTGCTGATTCCGGTACTGTTATCGGACATGATGAGATTCCTACGCAGTGGCAGGAGGTGTTTCGTACTGCCCAGGATGTCTCAGCTGAGGACCATATCCAGATGCAGGGAATCCTCCAAAACAATGGTGTGGATTCTTCCATCTCAAAAACCATTAATCTGCCGAACAGTGCCACGCGTGAAGAAGTGGAACTCTCCTACATCATGGGCTACAAACTTGGTTGTAAAGGACTCACCGTCTATCGTGACGGATCAAGAGATCAGCAGGTTTTAAATACCAAAGAAAGTGCGGCTGCCGAGCAGACTGCCCTGGTGTCCACAGCTGGTGTCAAGAAAATGCTCCCGGACACTTTAAGTGCCAAGCGCTATCGGGTGAAGGATCAGGATCAAAAATCCGTGTACATCATTGTCTGTTTTGATGAGAACGAACAGCCCATGGAGGTTTTTGCGAAATTTCCCTTTGATAATCGTGTGGACCTAAAAGATAAATCAACCATGTGGACCACCACCTGTCGTCTTGTTTCCCTGGCGCTCCGGTTCAATATCCCGGCCTCTGAGATTATTAAGCAGTTGGATCGGTCAAGTGGACATATGCTTGACCTTCCTGCCCAGTTGAGTAAATTGTTTAAATCATTTATGGCAGGAACTCAGCACGGCTTTGCTTCCACCTGTCCCGAATGTTCAGGAAATCTGATTTTTGAAGAAGGGTGTGAAACCTGTCACGATTGCGGATATAGTAAATGCTCGTAAGCAGGAATTAAATATTTAGTCTAATAGGTTGATATAAAATGGGAAAGATAGGTAGGAATGAACAGTGTCTCTGTGGTAGCGGAAAGAAATTCAAACACTGCTGTTTGCCGAAAGAGCAGGCAGGTCTGGTTCAGAAAAATCCGGAAGCAGCGTTTAAGATCTCGCTGCTGAATGAGATAGAGGCTATCGTCCAGGTGGCAGTGGAAAAAAGACAGAAAATTAAAGAACTCGGTGTTTTTATTCTTCTGGCAACCGCTGAGGGGGATGCCTGGTTACTAGAAATAACTGACTCCGATGCTGTGCAACTTGCCAGGGCTGGTGAAGCACTTGAAATTCCAATTGATGAAAACTCAGAGACCATTGAGATTAACTGGAGTCATACCTTTGAATTGAGTAATAAGGAATTTGAACTTACCGCCTACCTTGATCGAGCAAAGAGTGTGGTGGCGAACTATCCGGTCAAAGAGATCAACGCCTCCATAAAGCGCATTAAAAAGAGATTTCCAAATGAGGTTCTGGAACAGGTCCATGTGAATCCGGAAGATCATGTTCCAGCTGCCTGACCGTTCCTCTTGAAGTTTGCAGTACGAATAATCCCCATGATTGTGATCATGGGGATTATTTTTTTTCTTTCCCACCAAAGTGGCGATGATATCACACTTCCCTCTTTTCCAGGCGCCGATAAACTGGCTCATATGATAGCATATGGGACACTGGCCCTAACGGTGCTGTGGTGCTACGGAGCCAACGGTTTGGACTCTCCCGGCCGGACAGTGTTTTTCACCGTTTTATTCTGTTTTTTCTATGGAATAAGTGATGAATTTCACCAATCCTTTATTGCTCTTCGTTCAGTGAGTATCTTCGATCTGCTAGCAGATACTGCAGGCGCTTTGTGTTTGAGCCTGATCTGGATGATGAATCCCGTGCTGCAGCAAAAGATGCTTTTGTATCAAAGGCGTTTGAGCAAACGTTTCCAATTTCTCAACTAGATGTAACTGTTCAGAAGCACACCATATTCGTCCATTCTAGCCTTCTTACATATAACTTCATATGCGGCGCAGGCTAGAATGGACGAATATGAGGCACTTCTGAACAGTTACAGCCCAGAAGTCAGAAGTTAGGGTAATGTCGTGCCCCCGCTTAAGTTACAACTAGATAAGAGCGTCCTTCACCATCTTCGAGGCAATTCCCATATCCAGTTTATCTCCATATTCTTTTTTCAGGCTTCCCATAACCTTCCCCATGAGGTTCGGGTTTTTTTCCGGCAACTCTACAATAAGTGCATCAACGATGGACTGGGTCTCTGCAACACTTTTTGTTTTGGGGATAAAAACTTCTAAGATGGAAACGGTGTTACCTACATCAATGCCGGCATCAATGGACTGATGGGCCATCTTGAGTTCTCTCTTTGCCGCAGCAAGGAGATCCTTTTCTTCCGGATCCCTGTTTCCATCGGCTTTGGCAAGTTTTTGGGCCGCGTCGAGGAGCATGGCTAGAACGACCGATTTTTCAGGGTCACCCTTCTTGGCCAGCATCATGTTTTTTCGTAATTCTTTAATGTTCATCTTTTTTCTATCCTTGTAATAACCTGGCCATATCCTTGGCAAAATATGTCATAATAATATCGGCTCCGGCCCGTTTTATGGAGAGCAGCGTCTCAGCCATTACTTTGTCACCATCAATCCATCCATTTGCGGCAGCAGCTTTGATCATGGCATATTCACCACTCACATGGTAGGCGGCAATGGGGAGGTCAAACTCATCTTTTAAACGGCTGATAATGTCAAGATAGGCAACCGCAGGTTTTACCATGAGAATGTCGGCACCCTCATCCACGTCGAGTGTGGCTTCGCGCAGTGCTTCACGTGCATTGGCCGGGTCCATCTGATAGCTTCTGCGGTCTCCGAACTGTGGAGCACAGTTTGCTGCATCCCGGAATGGTCCGTAGAATGCGGAAGCATATTTCACGGCATATGACATGATAGGAATCATCTCATGGTTATGTTCATCGAGTGCTGCCCGTATTTCTGCAACGCGTCCGTCCATCATATCTGAAGGAGCCACCATGTCAGCACCGGCCTGGGCATGGGAGAGTGCTGTTTTTGCAAGAATCTCAAGAGTGGCATCGTTGTCTACAGTGTCACCGATCAGACAACCGCAATGGCCGTGATCCGTGTATTCGCAGAGGCAGACATCGGTAATAACGGTGAGTTCAGGAGACTTATTTTTTAACTCTTTGATGCCACGCTGAATAATACCGTCTTTTGCGTGGGCGCCACTTCCCATGGCATCTTTTTTTTCAGGGATGCCAAAGAGAATCATGGAGTTTACGCCAAGATCCATACACTCCTGGGCTTCCTTTTGTAACTGGTCGACGCTTAAGCGAAAGACCCCTGGCATGGAAGGAATTTCTTCCCTTTTGTTTTTTCCGGGTGCAATAAACACCGGATAGACGAATTGAGCAGGGGATAGCTGTGTCTCACGAATCAGGGCGCGCATGGATTCGTTTTTACGAAGACGACGGGGACGATATTCTGGGAAGACCATTCTATTGCTCCTAACTTGAAATTTGAAGTGATTTTAATTTTTTATGAAGATGACTTCGTTCCATGCCGACCTGTTCGGCGGTCTGTGAAATGTTGCCATCGTTTTCGTTTAGTTTTTGCTGTAGATATTCCTTTTCAAAGTACTTTTTAGCGTCCCTGAAGTTAGCAACGCCATAGGGAAACATGGCTTCAGTGGTATCTGATACGGTGGGGACAGCCATGGTTGGGTTGAGAAAAAGGGATATGTCATCGGAACTGATTATATCAGCAGGACACATGATAGCCATACGTTCTACAAAATTTCTCAGCTCCCGAACATTTCCGGGCCAGGAGTGTTGCATCATAACTTTAAGGGCACCATCGGAGAACTGTTTCTGGCCAAGCCCACGGTTTGATAGGGTTTCCGTTAAGTCTGCAACGAGTAAAGGGATGTCCCCCAATCGTTCGTGGAGCGCGGGAACAGTAATTGGCACCACATTGAGTCTCCAGAAAAGATCGGCCCGAAAATTTCCTTGTTCAATTTCCTCTTCAAGATTTTTATTGGTAGCCGCAAGGACACGAACGTTTACGGAGATGGTTTTATGACCACCAACACGTTCAAAGTTCTGTTCCTGGAGAATTCGCAGGATTTTAGCCTGTGTCTTCAGGCTCATATCACCAATTTCATCAAGAAAGAGAATTCCGCCGTCTGCCTGGTCAAATTTGCCACGTTTTGAGCTGTGGGCGCCGGTAAAGGAGCCCTTCTCATGTCCAAAAAGTTCGGATTCAATGAGTTCTTCTGGAATTGCGGCACAGTTAACTTCTATCATGGGGTGATCGGCCATCCTGGAATGGCGGTGAATGGCCTGGGCTACAAGTTCTTTGCCCGTACCATGATCGCCACGAATAAGCACCCAGGCATCGGTTGGTGCTACCCGTTCAATCTGGGCTCGCAGGTCATTGATGAGGGGGGAATTCCCTGTGAGCCTGACCACCCTGTGTGCTTTGTCACGGAGGATTTGATTATCCTTCTCCAGCTGGGCAAAACGTAATCCATTGGAGATGGCAAGGATTATTTTGTCGTAGGAGAGAGGTTTCTCAACAAAGTCAAAGGCACCTTTACGGGTGGCTTGAACTGCAGTCTCAATGGTGCCATGGCCGGAAATCATAATCACGGGTAGTGAATGGATCGCCTTTATTTTTTCAAGGGCGGTGAGGCCATCCATGTTGTCGCCAAGCCAGATATCAAGAAGAATTAAGTCGATATTTTCTTCTTCAAGAATGCTAATGCCTTCTTCGGCCGAAGCTGCACTGATCGGAGTGAAGCCTTCATCTTCAAGAATTCCCGAAAGAGTTTCACGAATGGAGGCTTCATCATCAATAATTAGAATTCGTTTAGCCATAAATATGCAGTACCTGTTCTTTGGAATCCTTCAGCCTTTTGTCTTAAACATACCTATCTCTTGCTACTTAATGGTAACTCAATGGTAAATATTGTGCCATGGGGACTGTTGTTATGCACCCTGACATAGCCGTTATGGTCAGATATTATAGTAGACACAATGGCGAGTCCCAGGCCCGTACCTGTTTTCTTGGTGGAGAAGTAGGGTTCGAAAAGTTTAAGCTTTTCATCTTCATCGATCCCTGGCCCCGAGTCGCAAACCTGTATGAAGATGCTTTCTCCATCGTGGCCAAGAGAAAGAATAGTCTCGACTATACCGCCCTCCGGTAAAACTGCAACAGCATTGTCAAAGAGGTTGATGAAGCAGCGTTTCAGCTGCTCACTATCAAAGCTGAATGTTGGTATGCTATCTTCGCATTTCACCGTGAAGCTGATATCTCCATGGGCCTGCTTGTAGAGAAACAGAGTTTCATTAATCATTGCAGTGATGTCGGCAGGTGCCCGGTTGATCTTGGGCATTCTTGCAAATTGTGAAAATTCACTGACTAAGAGTTTGATTTCATCCACCTGCTTGATGATGGTATTAGTACATTGGTCGAAAATCGAATTCTTCTCTTCAAGGATTTCAGGGTAGCGTCTTCGTAACCTCTGGGCTGAGAGCTGAATGGGGGTGAGAGGGTTCTTGATTTCATGGGCAATACGACGTGCAACTTCGCGCCAGGCAGCCATGCGCTGCATTTTCTCAAGCTCTGTTAGATTGGCAAAAACGAGCACATAGCCAAGGGGTTTTCTTTCTTCGTTTTCCAGGCGCGTAAAAGTCACTAACAGAGAAAAGTTTTCCTTTAATACAGAAATCTTCAGGTGCTGGCGAACCGACGGCTTACCGGTGATGGCCAGTTCTGCAATAAACTCATCGATAATAGTAGAATGCTCAGGTGGGAGGACCTGAGAAAATTTGCGGCCAAGAAAAAAATCAGCACCAATGTTTAATAATTTTTCTGCAAAACGATTGATGGTTGTAATCCTTCCCTCTTCGTCCAATGAGATAACCCCGGCTTCCACATTTTGTAAAATAATTTCAGTGTACCGTCTGCGGTCGTCGGATTCCATAGAGCTTTTTTGTAAAGCGTTATGGGCTTCTGCAAGATTTGCATTACTGGCGTTGAGGTTTGAGGTCATGGTGTTGAATGAATCAACGAGTTGCCCCATCTCGTCACTGGATTCTTTTTCCAGTACAAAATTAAGATCTCCAGCGGCAACCCGTCTCGTGGCAATGGCCATTTTATCAAGAGGACCGGTGATACTTCTTGCTATATAGAGACCAAACCAGATTGCGGAAAAAATTATGAGAAGAGTGACAATGAGGAGAACAATAAGCAACCAAAATTTAAATGGTTTTTTGAGGTATTTTAACTGTCGATAATCTTCTATACCTTTAGATATGAAATTCAAGCGATCAAGCTGTTCTTTTTTTATGAGAAGAGTTGTGACAAGAAAGATCTCTTCGGATGGAGCTGAACTGAGGTGGATTTGATTAACACGGCGAATAAGGTCTCCAGTTGTTGATTCCTGAGTCACAATTTCTCTTTGTTTGTTTGTTGTTACACTGTCAAGTGTCGCCTGCAGTATTAATGGCATCTTTTGACTGCTGAGAAGTGGAGAGGATACTGTGAAAATTTTACTGCGCTGACTAGTGATAAGGGAAAAACTCAAAGCATTTCTCGTGTCGTAGATCTTCAGAAGGTATTCCAGGTTTTTTCCTAAGCCATTGGGGTCGGGAATCGTTTCATGTTGAAGGAGGATTTCTTTTTCGACAGCTGCTCCTAAAATATCCACCTCATTTTTTGTCTCTTTAATGTAGGATTGTGCAAGATCAAGGGAGTTTTGAAGGGAAATTTCAATATTGGAATTGAACCAGTAATCCATACTGGTTGAAACAAATTGGAGAGAAACAAAGAAAAGGAGAATAGTGGGAATGAGGGACAGTGAGATAAAGGATACAACAAGTTTACTCTTTAATTTAGAGCCCAGTATGTTCTGTCTGCTTTCGAAAAAAAGTTCCGCCAAGTTGCGAAGCACCAGGAAGAGCATAAGAAGGACGAGGATAACATTGAGGTTAATTATCCCAAAAATAAGTATGTCACCGGAAACCGGAAAACTGATATCAGCATTTAAAAGAGAGCTTTCCAGCCAGATAAACAAGGGAATCAGGCAGAGGCAAATAAGAATGACCCGCCTGATCAGACGTTTCTTTTTTTGTCTTTGAGCTCTCGTGAGTCGAGGTTTGCCAAGATCCTGAGATCCTAAATGTTCTGTTGGGGATTTGATGAGTTCATCCATGGATAATTTACGAGAGCATTGCTTAGTAGGTGAACTCAATAGTAAACCAGTCTGTCTCCAGATCCCACATGGAAATAAAGGGAATCAGATAGTGAAGATTCATGGGGAGCGTCTTTTGGAACAATTCTGCCTTTATACGTAACTCATAAGAACTATCGGGAGTGAGATCCTTAAGTTGAATGACCTTGAGACCGTTAATGTCATTCATCACTTTCATGGCCTCATCAAGGCTTTTGTAGGTGGATTTCCTATTTTTCTGCTCATCTAGTTCAAGCTGATAATTTTCCTTGAGGGTGTCATACCTGAGAGTGTGGTTGAACTCCATTGTACTCAATTCCTCATCGGGCCAATTCTCCCTGGTTCGGAGGAGCTCTATAAAAAATGTAAACTGCATTGGAATTCCACTGTGAAGGGCCTGCTCAAGTTCCTGATACTTGTTGTTGGTTAATACTCCAAAGAGCAATAAGTGGCTTTTGGAGGTGGTGATCGTAATGTCCTTGAACTGTGCTTCCTGGGAAGACTCTGCCTGGGCATTGTTTCCCAAAAAGAGCGTCAGTAACAGGAGAAGAGTGATATGGGAAAATTGGTGGCGCATGTGTCTATATGATATATATGGTATTAAAAATTCATTTATATTGAAAGGAATTTAAATGGTCTGTTTCTCTCTCTTTTTCTGCGTTAAATTCCAGCATTTTGCTAAGAGCAACCTGCACTAGAATACTCCTAATTCGATATTTTTGTAAGCTAAAATCTATTGTGGTTGATTTCCCTTGACAGGATAAGAGGGCGACACTATCTTGTGCATATGTTCATTTGACTATTATTGTGATAAATTCTGCTATCCATGGAGGATAGTGGCAAAATATAGAAGATGTATTTCCTTTCAAGGAGGACAGTATGAACCGTAGCGATGACCTGTATTGTGTGGAAAGTGAAAAAAGTGTGACTCAGTTTGTGGCCGATTTTGCCGAGGTGGTGAAAAAAAATGCCTTTGTTGTGAACAACTACGACACGATGGATATGAAAAAGACATTTCGGGAGCATGGCGGAACGGTACCCGATGAATTTGATCTTCATATGATGCAGGTCTGTAAGCCAACAAAGGCAGACAGCAGTCTGACCATGAATCCTGAGCGCGCAATTTTTATGCCTAAATTTGTTATGGTCTTTTCTAAAGATGGAAAAACCCAGGTGCGTTATTTAAGTTACCCTGCAGGCGATATTGCTGCATTTGTACTTGATGATCCAAAATTCTCCGAATCTGTGGGGCAGACTTTTGTCAAGATCCGGTCCATGATTGACGAGGTAAAGTAGGGAATCATTTTTCCTCTGGAGAAACTTAAATGATTAAAACGCTGAAACTATTACAGAAGAATCTTGTTTACGTTATTCCCGTGGCTATGATCTTGGGGGTTATTGGGGGCGGATATCTTTTTGATGCAAAACCCCTTAAACAGCTGATTATTCCCATCACCTTCATCATGATTTATCCAATGATGACCACTCTTAACACCAAAACAATTTTTAAAGGGGGGGATCTGAAACTGCAGGTTGTGACTCAGGTAATCAATTTTATCTTTGTTCCAATTATTGTTTACACTATCGGAAAAATATTTTTTGCAGGGGCTGAAGAAAAGTTTGGTCTCTGGGCAGTGGGACTCTTTCTTATCGGGGTTCTTCCCGCTTCCGGAATGACAATTTCCTGGACCGGATTTGCCAAGGGGAATAAGGAAGCTGCAACAAAAATGCTAGTCTTTGGTCTAATTATTGGATCCCTGGCAGCCCCTGTGTATACAAAAGTATTTATGGGCGCTACCGTGGATGTGGATATGGTTCATATGTTCCAGCAGATCTGCATTTTTGTTTTTGTTCCCATGATTGCTGGTCTTCTTACCCAGAATTATCTGGTTAAGAAGCACGGGAAAAAGGCATGGATGGAAACCTACAAACCCATGTTTCCTCCTTTTTCGGCATTGGGCGTTGCTATGATCGCATTTACTGCTATGGCACTGAAGGCAAAAAGTATTCTGGCTAACCCCGGTGATATTTTAACCATCCTTATCCCACTGATTATATTTTATCTTATTTCTTATATTGCACTCTCAATAATAGGAAAATATTTCTTTAAACGTGGCGATGCTATCGCCATGGTTTTTGGTGTGGTTATGAGGGATTTATCCATCGCTCTTGCCATCGCCATGACAGCATTTAAGGAGCAGGGGATGACGATTGCCCTGCTGATTTCTCTTGCCTATGTTATACAGATCCAATCTGCAGCCTGGTATATCAAACTTGTTCCTTGGATATTTGGTCCTGTAGAAAAGAAAGAAGATAAATAGTTTGTAACAGTTACAGCTCAGAAATTAGAGTGATATTGTGCCCCACTGAATAGTTACAAAAGTTTAAAAAAAAGATTACTTTTATTAACATTTTATCCGGTATATCCGGTGATTCAAGGAGAACGCTAGTATGCGTATAGCAATACCGACGAATAACCCTGGAGGATTGGAAGCCACACGTTCCGATCATTTTGGACATTGTGATGTCTTTACTCTGGTGGAAGTAGATTCTGACAATAAAGTCACTTCAGTAGAAACCAAGCCTGTTCCTGATCATGGTTCAGGTGGCTGTATGGTGCCTGTGAATTTCCTGAAAGATGCTGGCGTGGATGTTCTCGTTGTCGGTGGCATCGGAGCACGCCCCCTACAGGGATTTGCTGAAGTTGGAATCGATGTGTACTGGGCTGACCGGAATGCTGTTCCAAATGCAGGGGCTGTCATGGAGAAGTTTACTGCAGGGCAGCTTCCACAGATGACTGCTGATCAAGCCTGCGGTGGCGGAGCAGCCTGTCACACTTAAAGCATTTGTACTTAGGTAGATCACAGAGTATTATGAACATATACTCTTGGAAGGGGACGGCGGGAGAGGTTTCTGCCGTTTCCTTTTTTCTGTTATCTCGGGTTTTCCCCGTTACACCACAAATACGATATGTCACCAAGACCAAAGAAACTTAGAAAGTGTGAAGGAAATTTTTGCGGCCGGGCCTTTAAGCCAACGGGAACGCCTCTGTCAAAGCTGGAACAGGTTGAGCTTTTTCGGGATGAAATGGAAGCCCTGCGTTTGTGTGATCGGGATGGCTTGACTCAGGAAGAAGCCGGGCAAAAGATGGGTGTATCACGAGGAACTATCCAGCGCATCATTACCATCGCCAGAAGAAAAACGGCAGAAGCGCTATCCGAGGGCAGGGCCTTAATTTTTGTTGATGAAGACTAACAGCACGGTTTTCGGTATTCGGTCTGAGGTTTGCGGAAAAGACAAGGACCAGCTTCTAGTCTTTTAACCGAAAACCGAACACCGCAAACCTCAAACCGCGCAGTTAAGTATTTTCCCGGGTCTTGTGGAACTCCACATCAGGCCATTTTTCCATAAAGAAATTCAGCATCCACTCGTTTTGTGCCAGATAGGTGAGGAATCCTTCCGCATCGGTGGCCAGAGCGCCCTGGTTTTTCTGTTCGAATTCTGACAGCATTTTCTTGTCTTTACATTCAACCCAGCGAGCTGCCTGGAAGTCTATGGGTTCGTAGATCGCTTCAACACCATACTCGTTCTTCAGTCTGGCAACGGTGACTTCAAACTGTAAAACACCCACTGCACCCATGATATAATATGCTCCGATCTTAGGACGAAAAACCTGGATAGCACCCTCTTCAGCAAGTTGCTGCAATCCCTTTTGGAGCTGTTTCATTTTGAGCGGATTTTTGAGAATAATACGGCGAAAATGTTCCGGAGCAAAGTTTGGGATTCCGGTGAATTTCAATTTTTCCTTCTTGGTAAAGGTGTCGCCAATTTTGATTGTGCCGTGGTTGTGGAGTCCGATAATATCTCCAGGCCATGCTTCCTCCACATTGGCTCTGTCCTGTGCCATAAATATAGTTGCGTTGGCAAGAGTGATATCTTTTCCTAGTCGGTGATGTTTTACCTTCATCCCCCTGGTGAATTTCCCGGAACAAATCCTGAAAAAAGCGATACGGTCACGGTGTGCCGGGTCCATATTTGCCTGGATCTTAAAAACAAAGCCTGAAAAATTCTCTTCAGAGGGGGATACATCCCTGCTTGCAGCTGAACGTGTACTCGGTGGAGGGGCCATTTCCACAAAGGCGTCGAGCAGTTCCCGAACACCAAAATTATTGACCGCAGACCCAAAAAATACCGGGGTCTGGCTGGCACTGAGGTAATGGTCATATTCAAACGGGTTGGCCGCACCTTCTAGGAGTTCAATATCATCGCGGAGAACCTGGGCATCGTGATCGCCGATTATTTCGTCAAGTCGTGGATCATCAAGTGATTCTATGGTAATGCCGCTCTGGTCTCTGCCCCCCTGGCCAGCGGTAAAGATATGAATCTGCTTTTTGTAGATATTGTAGACGCCCTTGAATGTTTTTCCCATTCCAATAGGCCATGACATTGGACTACATTCAATCTGCAGCTTATCCTCGATGTCGGCAAGAATATCGAGGGGATCCATCCCATCACGGTCAAGTTTGTTGATAAAGGTGATAAGTGGCGTATTGCGCATTCGACACACTTCCATCAACTTCTCAGTTTGAGTTTCTACGCCTTTGGCTGAGTCGATGACCATGATCGCTGAATCAACAGCGGTGAGAACACGATAGGTATCTTCTGAGAAATCCTTATGGCCCGGAGTGTCGAGGAGGTTTACCTCATATTCACCATAGGTAAACTTCATCACGGAGGTGGTAACTGAAATTCCACGTTCCTGTTCAATGGCCATCCAGTCGCTGGTGGCATGGCGGTCTGCTTTTCTGGATTTTACAGCACCTGCCAAATTGATTGCACCACCATAGAGGAGGAGCTTTTCCGTAAGGGTGGTTTTTCCTGCATCGGGATGGCTGATAATGCCAAAGGTACGTCTTTTTGCTATTTCCTGTTCCTGCTGTTTGCTCATTGGAAGAATCTATTTAGATTTATAATGTTTTGTAGTATAAAAACAGGCGGAAGGCTAAAGGCTGATGGTCTTTAGGCGTTCGTCTATCTATTTATCGATATGAACTAAGAAATATAGGCGTTTTTATCAGGAAAGAAAACTAAAAACGAGTGAAGCATGGAAACAAATCGAATAGAAACAAAGCGAAGAATTCTGGTTACAGGTGGCTGCGGGTTTATAGGGGCCAATTTTGTGCGTCTGGTTCTGGATGAATATCCCGATTGGCGTGTTATTAATCTCGACAAGCTCACATATGCAGGAAACCTTCAGAACCTGGAAGGTGTCGAAGAAAGTGAACAGTATCGATTTGTGAAAGCGGATATTTGCAATTCGGAGGAGATGGAAAAATTATTTGCTGAAGAAGAGATCGACTTTGTTGTTCATTTCGCGGCAGAATCCCATGTGGATCGATCGATCACTGGCCCCGCTGATTTTATCCAGACGAATATAGTCGGTACCTTTACTCTTCTTGAAGCAGCCCGAAAAACATGGCTTGGAGGAGAATGGAAGGGCAATGATCCCCGTTTTCTTCATGTTAGTACCGATGAGGTGTATGGTTCCCTTGGTGATACCGGAATGTTTACAGAAACAACTCCCTTTGACCCTCGCTCACCCTATTCAGCCTCTAAAGCATCCTCGGACCATCTGGTGAATGCCTATCTCCATACCTATGGTCTTCCGGTGGTAATAACAAATTGTTCCAATAATTACGGCCCCTATCAATTCCCAGAGAAACTGATTCCACTTGTCTTCCATAATGCAATGAATGGAAAAGAGCTGCCAATCTATGGTGATGGAAAGTACGTGCGCGACTGGCTCTATGTGAAGGACCACTGTGAGGCAATAGCCGAGGTACTGATAAAAGGAAAGAATGGTCAGTCCTATAATATTGGCGGGAACAATGAAAAGCAGAACCTTGAGGTGGTTACCCTTATCTGTGACACCCTGGATGCAAAAAATGGTCTTCCGGAATCCGGTGAGGCCCGTCGCAATCTGATAACTTTTGTAAAGGATAGGCCCGGTCATGACAGACGTTATGCCATCGATGCTTCCTTTATTAAAGAACAATTGGGATGGGAACCAAAGGTTACCTTTGAAGTGGGGATAGAGAAAACCGTGGACTGGTATCTTGACAATCAGGATTGGGTGGAGTCAGTGATTGATGGTTCCTATCAGAAATATTACGAAAAAATGTACGGATAAAATATGAAAGTTACAAAAACTGAAATTCCTGATGTCCTTCTGGTCGAACCGACTGTGTTTGGTGATGATCGTGGTTTTTTTTACGAGAGTTTTAATGCAGAAAAGTGGCGGGAACTGACAGGTCTTGAGACCTTTTTTGTTCAGGATAACCATTCCCGTTCTGTAAAGAATGTTCTTCGTGGTATCCATTATCAGATACAACAGTCACAGGGGAAACTGGTTCGAGTGGTTGTCGGAGAGGTCTTTGATGTGGCAGTTGATTTACGCCAAAGTTCACCCACCTTCGGTCAATGGGTTGGGGAACGTTTGAGTGCTGAAAATAAAAAAAGTTTGTGGGTACCGGAAGGCTTTGGGCACGGTTTCCTCGTTCTTTCCGATGTCGCCGAGTTCCTGTACCGAACTACTGATTTTTATGCCCCGCAACATGAGTGCTGTATTGCCTGGAATGATCCGGATATCGGTATTGACTGGCCGTTGGATGGAGAGCCTCTTCTTTCTACAAAGGATGCGAAAGGAATCAAATTCAGTGAGGCTGGATGTTATAGATAAAGTGGCTATTCTTATAGAACACTAGCGTCTGAACTGTAACTGTTCTGAAGTGCCTCATATTCGTTTATTTCGGAGTCTTCGCTTACCAACCCTGCGTAGCATCTGAAGTTATATGTAAGCAGGCGAAAATAGATGAAGATGGGGTGCTTCTGAATAATTACTAGATAAATTCTGTCGGTTTGGGCTGGAAGGCTGCATCGGATTGTCGACCGGATAAATGAGTGGTTTTCTCCGTTTTTACAGTGCATTTCTTGATTTAAGAAAATACTACGAAATACCCTGGATGGCACTCCGAAAACAACTCATGTATTCTCCTATGGAGAATGGCGGGAGTCTCTAAGGAGATAAAAGGTTATTTAACGGCGGTTCAGGTTACACGCATCTACTTGGGTGAGAGCCTGGGAGAGATGTTTGAAAAAATCTGCTGCCGCCCTGTCGTCTGGATTACGGTCAAGCTTTTCTTCATAAATAGTAAAGAGTTTTGTCAACACATGGGGGATGTCGTCTTCTTCGACGTCACCAAGAATTTCCCAGATATCATTCGTGTTTTCCATTTGCTGCCTTATAATTTATTGTTGTATTCACGATGCTATTGAACGGCACGGATATTTATCCGGAATCGGGGGACACGATCCCAATTGAAAAGACAAAGACGAATTAGGTCATGTCCCCAGTTTCCTACCAGCGTATTCGTTATGCAATTCCGACTCAAACTCAATTTGGGGAATAGTTACTTATTGTTTTTGTATTCAGTGTATAAAAGCATTTGGAACAGGGGCTTTAGCCTCTGCAGGTAGCGAACAGAGTGCGACTTCGATTTGTCATATTTATGCAGAGGCTAAAGCCCCCCGTTCCTAACAATTTCCAGCAACGAGGCGGCTGAAGAACTTTCTCGGTTCTATCACCATTCGAAACGTAGGGTGTTGTCGAGGGCATCAACCCGAAGCACCTTTACCCGGACCCGCTGCCCAGGTTCGGGGCGGTTCTGTGCAGGAGTGGACATGTCAATATTCAAGAGTATATCGGTGAGCAGGAGAAATGTTCTTTTGGGTCCGGTGTCCAGAACCAGAGCAGTGAGAGGGATGTCCGTTCTTGTTTCAAGGTATTTCAGTAACCAGTAGCGGTGACGCTGCTGCCGGACATTGTTGGCACGAGCCAGAGTGCGGCCAATAACTGATGTGAAATCCTTGCACATTTCTTCTGTAAATCGAACCTCTTCACGCCGTATCAGGGAGTGGATCTGGTGCTGCATTACAAGGTCGAGAAGTCTGCGAATTGGAGATGTTATGGTTGTGTACTGAGTTACGCCGAGTCCGCTGTGGGGCTGGGCGCCGATAAGCAGTTCTCCACGCGATAACATCTTGCGCTGTAATGAATTGAGGAAAAGGTCATTATCCAGGCCGGAAACCACCCGTCTCCGAGGTGGTTTCTGGGCTCTGAATAATCCGGGAGCCATTCGGTCGGCAACATATCTGGCTGCCTGGGTGTTGGCCAGAATCATCATTTCAGAAACCAGTGTCCGTGAAGGGGTGTCAGTATCAGCAAGGCTTACCTGGACCTTGGATCCATCATGCACATGAATATTCACATCGGGAAAGGGGAGAAGCAAGGCTCCTGCATCGAGACGTCTATTGCGGAGTTTTATACGTAAATCGTTGAGAATTGCCAGCTCAGGATCCGTTTTAATCATGGTATCCGCTTCATCATAGGTAAGGCGCCTGGCAACTTTTATGACGGTTGGGAAAATCCGAATCCTAAGGACTTCAGCTTCAGCGGACAGAAGGATCATAAAACTCATTGCTGCCCGTAACTCTCCCTGGATCAGACTGCATATTCCCTGGGAGAGATGTCGTGGCAACATGGGAATCTGTCCTTCAGGAAAATAGATCGAAGTTCCACGTCGCATTGCTTCCAGAAATAGGGGATCCTCCGGACGTACATAATGTGCCACATCCGAGATATGTACCCCAACGAGAAAGTTACCGTCGTCCTGTGCTTCAGCGGTGAGGGCATCGTCAAAGTCCAGTGTGGTGGGGCCATCTATGGTCATGGGCTTCAAGTTGGTGAAGTCCTTTCTTGCCGGATCCTGAAAGAGCTTGTCGGAACCCTGCTGGAGAAGCATCTCGGCCTGTTGAATGCCGAGCAATGGAAAGACCACCGGAAGGTCATTACGAAGAAGAGGTATGTTTTCGTTAGCATCCCAGATCCCTGCTTTGACAAGGAGATGGAAGGGGTCATGCGGTCTGTTAAATCCTGCTGTCTTTAGTATGTTTCTAGCGATATCGGCATGTTTGGAATCGGAGCCTGAGATGTAGAAATCACGAATGATAGCAAAGCATTCTTTGCCATTTTCATCGATAACAATATCTTTTCTAGGACTGTTGTGAACCTGCTGAAGGAAGTCAGCTCCCATTGTAATAAGAGTATTGAGCTTCTTTTCTTTGTCACGCTGATTTTGGAGCTGTTCGATCTGCTCAGCCGTATGGACAATAACCTTGTTCTCTTTGTATTTAAAATACAATCTGTCTATAAAGATGCTGCGCAGGAACGCGGAAACAGTATCATCATCGGCGTCTTTACCAAAATTCAGTTCAGCAAGAAACGATGGTGAAAAAGTATTCGAGGTTTCTTCCGAAGTAAGCTCCCATATCTCCTGGAGGTCAATTTTCTCAATGAGTTGTTTGCGAGCTTCAGCCGTTTCCTGAAGTTGCCTTATGAGTTCTTCTTTTGGAAGTTCAACAGAGTGGGTTTTTTCAGAGTAGTGAACTATACGGGATGCGGGAAGGTTGATCTCCTTTCCGTTCTGATTGATGAGTCGGAGTCGTTTCGCTTGAGAAGCGGTGACATAAGCACAGAGAAATTTACCTCCATCTAAATATTCTACGAGTTTCCCTGTCGTTGCCACGCGTTGTCGCCTATTTTGCTATGTTGATGAAAAAAAAGATGATTTCTGGTACGTTTGTTATTGTTAAGTCTTGCGCATAAACCTTCTACTATAGTTTGCTTTTGTGTTTTGAGCACTTTAAAAAAGAAATATTTTTCATATACCAGAGGAAAAAGAAATTGATAGATCTGAATGATTATTTGAGCGAATCCATTCGTTCCGGGATGGTTGCCATTGTCGGACCCCCCAATGCCGGCAAGTCAACCCTGATGAACTACCTGCTTGGGCAAAAGATATCAATTGTCAGCCATAAACCCCAGACAACGAGAAATCGTATTCTTGGAGTTGTGAATGGTGATGATTATCAGATTGTTTTACTCGATACCCCTGGACTTCATAAAGCGCGGCAGCCATTAAACCGTGAGATGGTACGTATTGCCATGGACAGCTTGAACGAAGTCGATGCAATTTTGTATATGATTGATGTTTCCCTGCCACTTCCTGCAAAAGTCGAAGAGGAGAAAAATCAGGAGATGCTGGCGCAGATGGAAGGAGTTGCCGCTCCGGTTATTCTTATCTTGAATAAGGTCGATTTATTGGAAAAAGAACGACTCCTTCCCATGATTAAAAGCTATACAGAACTTTTTCCATTCCATGGGATTATGCCTCTTTCTGCGTTAACCGGTGAAGGAACGGACGATGTCGTGGAAGAAATACTTCAAATTCTTCCTCTTGGCCCCAGGTATTTCCCGGAAGATGTGCCAACGGATGCAAGTGAACGTTTTCTGGCTGCTGAAATTGTAAGAGAAAAAGTGTTCATTCTCACCGGGCAGGAAATTCCCTATTCTTCTGCTGTAACCATCGAGTCTTTTCAGGATGATGAAGAAAAACAGATGACTACAATTCATGCTACAATCGTCCTTGAAAGAAGTTCTCAGAAGGGGATCGTTATAGGTAAGGGGGGAAAAAAACTTAAAAGTATTGGTATCGCAGCACGTAAAGATATTGAGAAAATGCTTGGGCAAAAGGTACTTTTAAAACTCTGGGTCAAGGTTAGGAAAAACTGGTCTAAAGATGAACGTTTTTTAAAAGATCTTGGATTTTAGATACTTCCAGTTATGAAATCAGGATTTATGTGTTGATAAATGATGAACGATTATGGTAGTAATTAATTTGATTGAAAGGCTTTCTGTTTTTGATTTGGGTGACTTTGCTTCTTTTTTTTAGATTTCCAGGAGATGAATGAAAATAAAAAAATGGTATATCCTTTTGGCAATTGTTCTTTCTCTGAGTATCGCTGGATCAGGTGTCGCTGCGGACTGCATGGCCATAAAAAAAACATTTCAACAGGAATCTAACCTGAAAAAAAGACGAGAAATGGTGAAGGATGCCGTTGTGCAATGTCCTGATGATCCGGAAATCAATTATAAATATGCCTTTAGTCTGGAGCGGTTCAGGAAGTATGAAAAGGCACTGGGGCATTACCAAAAAGCTGTTCTTATAAATCCTGAAATGGCAAAAGCCCATGCTGGTATGGGTGATGTATACGTCTACCTTGGTTCGCTTGATGAGGCCATTGATGCCTATGGGAAAGCTGTAAAGTATATGCCTGGAAATGAGCGTTTTAAGACACGTTATTCTTGTTTGAGGATTAAACGTAAGGCTCTTAGAGGGGAAGTCTTATCCGTTGGTGAATTTCTCAAGGTAATGGATCGTCGAGGGAAAATTTCCAGTAATATGTCTTTGTTGCTCACAGGTCCGGCATTGCAGTATCGTATAGCCTTTGTAAGTGGGAATGAAATTCTGCTGCCCACCGGAATAAGACAGCTTGGCGCGGTTGGACAGGCGATGCAGAATGATAGCATAAAACATATCCGTTTTGAGATCTCCGTTCATGTTGATACTGGCTCTTCACCCATTGCAGCGCTTGAGAATTCCAAAGCCCGGGCGCTGATGATAAAGGATCAGCTTGTTGCAAATTTTCTCATTAATCCCAAGCGTCTTGATGTTGTCTGGTATGGTGATGCCCAACCGTTGGAAACTGGAAAATTGGCAGGTGATATTTCTGCTAACGAAAGGGTAGAGTTCAAAAGAATCATTGAATAAATTTAAGAGGTTCATCAGCACCCCACCTTTGTTTGTTTTGCAGTTGGCGTATAGAAAAAACTATTACGCCAACTGCAAAACAAACAAATCTGGATCACTGCTAAACTCTTAATTTGGATGGTTAGATGGCTGAATAAAGTCAGGAAAAGAGTGTTTTGTCTGTTCCCCTGCCAAATCAATCCACAGCTTGCGAGGACGTTTGGCAGGGAAATAGATGAAACACGGTTTGGTTCAACTATAGTTTATTGTAGATACACAGACTCAAAGTGCAGGATCGCAAACTTTTCACTGTTGTAAATTGTGAATACTTCTCCATGAAGAGTATAGCTTGCTGCGCTTTCCAGAGCTTTCAGGAACTCCTGTTCCTGTTCCATCGTCTCCGCACACATCATCATCGTAGCAGCCATTGCTCCAAATTTCAAATGGTCGCCATCGTTTTCAAAGCTTCCCATGAAACGGTTACATCCCGAAAATCCATTGACCTTATTGGTGTCCTTCAGGACTATCTGTAGTTCTTTCCCCCCGGCCCCGAGTGTCACCTGTTGGCCATTAAGAGTAAGTAGTTTCCAGTAGGTCTCAGTTAAGCTGGCATTCGGTTTACTCTCGGTACTTGCACTTTCTGCTGGATCGCCACTCCAGGCAAATCCGACGCATAAGAAATTGAGAACGGTGGCTAAAAGGATTGTTTTTAAAGAGAGTTGTATCTTGTAATGAATCTTTCCTTTCCTGGGCATGTTCAATGTTCCTGTGACGATTCGGCTGGTTGGGTAATTATTTGTGGCGCTGTACTCGTTCTGTACTCAGTGTAGAGGTTAAGACTTTTTAAAATATTCAGTGCAGAACGTAATTGGTTGTCTTTTTTGAGACGCTCGGCAACAGTTTTACGTTGTTCCACCGATGTATCTTTGTCTGCCATGTCAGATGCTTTGTCGTCTCCCTTCCGGGCTTGTTTGTTACCGTTTAAAATATGGTTTTTTAAATCGGCCTCCCTTACAAAATCAGGTAAAAACCTTTCTTTCTTTTCTTCTTTCAGATAAGGGATATTGGGAACTTCAACATCCGGGACAATTCCGGTTGCCTGGATTGATCTCCCGTTTGGTGTGTAGTAGCGTGCAGTGGTGAGTCTGAGTCCAGAGCCTCCCGGCATGGGAAGGATAGTCTGAACGGAGCCTTTGCCAAAGGTCTGGGTACCGACAATAACGCCACGTTTATGATCCTGAATAGCACCAGCGACAATTTCAGAAGCACTGGCTGATCCTTCATTTACAAGAATAACCAGCGGATATTGATTCTTGCCGTTGTTGGAGTGGGCCTGGAAGGTCATATTCTGCTCCTGAATTCGGCCTTTTGTGTACACAACAAGACCTTCTTCAAGGAAGATGTCGGAAATCGAAATTGCCTGATCGAGGAGTCCTCCTGGATTATTACGAAGATCGAGAATTAAACCTTTAATGTGATTTTTAAGATTCATTTCTGCCAGGAGCGCTTTTACATCCTTTGTGGTCTGTCCCTGAAAGTTAGTGATTCGAATATAGGCGAATCCCGGTTCGAGAAAAAGGCCGGTAACGCTGTGAAGCGAGATGATATCACGTACAATGGTGAATTCTTTTAATTCCTGCCAGCCCTCACGATATATAGACAGACTGACTTCGGTTCCCTTTGGCCCTCTGAGGAGCTTGATTGCATCCATCGATGGCATGTCTTTCGTCGCATCACCATTAATCTTGACGATGAGATCCTTTGCTTTAAGTCCTGCTCGATCCGCCGGGGTTCCCTCAATGGGAGAAATGATAGTAAGGATTCCATCACGGATAGTAACCTCAATTCCAACGCCTGAAAAATTACCACGTGTCTCATCCTGTAATTCATCGAAGTCCTCTGCTGTGAGGTATGATGAATGTGGGTCAAGGGAACGGAGCATACCGCTGATAGCACCTTCTATGGTTTCGTCTGCATCGATATCATCAATGTAATTTTCCTGCAGTATGCTGAGAATATTGGCAAATACTTCAAGTTGGCGGTAGGTGGCTTCCCGCTGATCCTGGGAAATGGCTGCCAGTGAAAGGCTCGTGGAACTGATGAAAAATGAGAGAGTGGCAAACAGGAGTACTGATATTTTCACTTGATATCCGTTGGCTGGTGGTTGGTGGGCGTTTAGCTTTAAAATACTTTTTCTGATCTGATTATGGCAGAATAAGGCCATCGTTGTCAAGCCACTGTAGAGGATCCAGCGGGGTTGAGCCGTGCCGGATTTCAAGATAAACCCCTTCTTCCATAAGAGTTGCAGTGTCTCCGGTAAGCGCAATGACTTCTCCCTGCTGCACAGTCGTACCTTCTATCACCAGAAGTTTTTCAAGCCGTGAGATTATGGAGAAATACCGGTGGCCATGGTCAATAATGATTGTGTTCCCGTAGCCGTAAAGATAAGAGGCGTAGCGGATTTCACCTTCAAAAATTGCATGGACACGGTTAGTGCCCTCCGTGGCAATGGTGACCCCTTTTGTCTTCCCCTTGACTCCAAGACGGTTTTTATGTTCCTGGCCAAAAACAGCTATAATCTTTCCTGGCAGCGGGATAGGGTGCTTCCCTTTGTCCATCAGGAATCCCTGGTCAAAGAGTTCATCTTCTCTTTTTAAGGCATCGAGTGAACTTGAAAGGTTGTCAGCTACCTTTTCCATTTCTCTCACTGCCTGTTCGTGCAATTCTTTCTGTGTCTCAATTTGTTTTAGCAGAGTCTCTTTTTCAAGTTTAATTGTTTTTGTTGCACTTTGCTCAACTTTTGCGAGGGATAGAAAATCATTCAGAATTGCTTTTTCAAGATTCAGGGTTACTTTTGTCTGCTCTAATTCGCTAATGGAATCACGGTATACTCTGATGAGGTTGTTGTCATAGTCAAGGAGGCTTGTGTAGGAATCACGAAATTTAAGCATTTGGGGCATGCTTTCTGTGGAAAATGCCACGTTTGCTACTCCAATTTCTCCCATCTTGTAGTAGGCCTTAATTCGTTTCTGGAGGTGATCCTGAACATTTTTCTTAGCCCCCTGTGCTTCCTGGAGCTCGGTCTCTTTGAGTGTTATCAGATATTCCTGGCTGTTCAACTGCCCTTCAAGATCATGTAGTTTCTTCAGTTGCGAAAAAAGTCTGGATTCAATTTGAGCTAGCTCATCGAGTAGATTGCGTTTACTCTTTTTGGAGGACTCTATCTGGAGTTGTTGACTGCTTATGCCGTCCTGAAGTTTTCTGATATTGATACGGTATTTTTGGATATCCTTTACAATGCGTTGCTTTTCGGCCTTACGGTCAGTTTGGGCATCACATACTCTGGAAAAAAAAGGAGGAAGCAAGAAAATACAGAGAAGGAGCACGATGGGATGTTTGAGGTGAAAAACTCTGAGCTGTTGGTGGGCAATGGCTGACAAAAGCATCAAATCCGTAAGAATTTTCGTATGGATGTATAACTTCCAAGGCTGCAGAGGCCAATGGAGCTCAGAATAATCAGAAAGATAACAATGGGCGGAAAGAAGCTGAAATTAAAGAGATTTAACAGGCCTGGGCCTGTAAAGTGTGCGCTGATCCACTGGAAAAGGCCATACAGGGCAAACAATCCAATAATTGATCCCATAAATCCCTGTAGGATACCTTCGATGAGAAAAGGTGTTCGTATATAACTGTTGGTGGCACCAACCAGTTTTAAGAGTTCCAGCTCATCCTGGCGACCCATAATAGTAAGTCTGATGGTGTAGGCTACCATAAAGGTGGCGGTGAGTATAAGTAATGTCCCGCTTAAGAATACTACAATGGTCAGGAGTCTGGTGAAGTAGTAGAATCTTTCCACCCATTCCTGGCCATACTGTACTTTTTCGGTGCCGGGCAGGTTTGCAAGATATTCGGAGAAGAGTTTGATCTGGTTGTAACCGCGGAGACTTTTCAAGGGTAATACTTCAATGGACGCAGGTAGGAAATTTTCAGGCATATCAGCCAGGACATCAGAATCGTCACCAAGTTGCCTGGCAAAACGTTTGTAGGCCTCTTCTCGTGAAATAAAATGAATTTCTTCCACATCATCAAAGTTTTCTATTTTGCGGCGGAGTTGTTCCTGCATCTGAGGGCCTGGTTCATCTTCGAGATAGACTATAAGGCGAAGGTCGTCACTTAACCTGTCACCGGCACCCAGCATATTGGTGTAGATAAGATAGAAGAAAGCGAAAATTAAAACGGAGAGGCTTACTGTCAGAAAAGTCATCAACTGGGAAGTCCATGTCTGCCTGAGGTTACGACCTGCCTGCCTGAAGACTGCAAACCAGAAATTCATTAGCGGTTCCCCTTTGTCAGGGAGTGGATCTTGCCATCGCGCAGTTCCATAATTCTATGGGTATCTTGCTGGTAGATGGAGGCGTCGTGGGTGGCGATAATGATGGTTGCACCAGCTTTGTTGGATCGGGTAAGAACTTGCATAACCCGTTCTGTGGTAGACGCGTCAAGGTTCCCGGTGGGTTCATCAATCAGAATCAGGCGCGGTGAGTTGGCAACGGATCTGGCAAGCGCTACACGTTGTTGTTCTCCACGGGAAAGCTCACCGGTGATGGTATCATGCTTATCTGTAAGTTGTAACTGGTCAAGCAGATCTCTCACCCGGTGTTTGATGGCTCTGGGCTTTTTGTACGAGACCTCCATGGCAATGGCGATGTTTTCGGCCACGGTGCGATCGCTTAAGAGCTTGAAATCCTGATAGGCGACGCCTATTTTCTGTCTCAGATGGGCAAGATCTTTACCCCTCAGAGTGTTAATATTATAACCAGCCACTTCAATAAGACCGTTGCTGGGTGTTTCCATATTACAGATAAGCTTTAAAAGAGTTGTTTTGCCGGCACCACTTCTGCCAATAAGAAAGAACAGTTCACCCGTATTGATGGAAAATGAAATGTCTGAGAGTGCTGTGATGTTAGGGGTGTAGGTACGACTCACTTTGATCATCTCGATCATGGTGTTTCCCTGGAGCACTTTCTCTTCTATGGGGTCTTGATTGGACACTGATAATCTATAAGGTAGAGTAATTTAAGAGAAAATTCTATCAAACATTTCATTGACAGTGACAACAATATCGTCATTATCATCAAGCCCCAGAAAGGATTCACCGCTAAGTTCCAGGTTAATAAGTGAGTCACTTGAAGGAATAATACCACCAAGCTTCATACCGGAATCCGCCACGGCTTCATCGATCTTTTCCTGAAGGGCTGGCGGAACAGGTTGCGGGGCACGATTTACCAAAAGGTACTGACTTTTAATTTCAAGCCCAAGGGGTTCGGTGATGTCTGAAATACGTTTTGCGGTGAGTATCCCTCTTGCAGATGGGTCTGAGGTCACCAGAAGATAATCAATAGAACGCATATTCATGCGGCTCAGGTGTTCCATACCGGCCTCATTGTCAACGATGATATACTTGTAGTTTTCTGCAAGTTTATCCATGGTCATGGCAAGGTACTGGTTTGCAGCACAGTAACAACCCGGTCCATCGGGTTGTCCCATAACAAGCAGGTCAAATCCCGTCTCTTCGATGAGAGCCTGATGGAGTTTCATTTCCATATATTGATCACGAGTCACGTTGGGGGGCAGTTCGCCTTTGAGCTCTTTGCGGATCTGGCCAAGCGTTATGTTGACATCAAGCCCTAGAAGTTCGTTGAGGTTGGCATTGGCATCTGCATCAACGAGAAGGAAGGGTGTCTGCTTTTTTTGAAGTAAGTATTTGGTTAACAGGGCCGAGGTAGTGGTTTTTCCTGTTCCACCCTTACCAGCCATGGCAATAATTTTAGTCATGGATCATCTCTATATTTGTGTGAAGTGAAAGTGTTTTATGTAAATATACAACCTTTCTACTCTAGTTAAGGCATAGCCGGATGTCAAATTTAAAGCTGGTTTCAATGGATTTTACCAATTTTCCTTGCATCTTCCCCCTCAGTTGGTATTTTTAAAGGTTTTTGCTATTGTATACCGGAAACCGAATACCGAAAACCTAATACCGCATATAGAAGGAGAGAGTTATGGATTACAGGGATACCCTGAATCTGCCGAAAACTAAATTTAAGATGAAGGCCAATCTGAATCAGAAAGAGCCCATGTATCTTAAACGCTGGGAAAAGGAAGATTTATACGGAATGCTTCAAGAACATGGTGAGGGGAAACCCTTGTATGTCCTTCATGACGGCCCTCCCTATGCCAATGGCCATATCCATCTTGGTACAGCTTTTAACAAGATATTAAAAGATATTATTTTAAAATCCAGGCGTATGGCTGGATTTCAGGCACCCTATATCCCGGGTTGGGATTGTCACGGTCTGCCCATTGAGCACAATGTGGATCAAGAACTTGGTGAGAAAAAGAACTCCATCCCCAAGATTGCAAAACGTGGTGCCTGTCGTAAGTACGCTGGAAAGTGGATTAAAACCCAGAAGGATGAGTTTAAGCGTCTGGGAGTACTTGGTGATTGGGATAATCCCTATCTCACCATGAACTTTGATTACGAGGCGACTATTGCACGGCAGTTTAACGAATTCCTTCTGGCAGGTTCGGTAATCCGTAATAAAAAACCCGTTTACTGGTGTTCCACCTGTACAACTGCCCTGGCTGAAGCTGAGGTTGAATATTATGACCATACTTCACCTTCTATTTATGTGAAATTTCCAGTTATTGAGGATTGGTCAGATATTGATTCTGCACTCTCTGGAGACAAGGTCTCCGTGGTAATTTGGACCACCACCCCCTGGACACTTCCGGCAAATCTTGCAGTGGCCTTTCATCCTGACTTTGAATATGCAGCCGTAAAAACGGGCGATGAAACACTGGTTATGGCCAAAGAGATGGTTGAGGGTGTGATGGAAGAACTGGAAATCAGTGATTATTCCATCGTGGCCACATTTTCTGCAAAAGGGCTTGAAAAACGAAAATGTCGTCATCCCTTTTTGGATCGTGATTCCCTGATGGTGCTTGCCAATTATGTCACCCTGGAAGCTGGAACCGGTTGTGTCCACACTGCTCCCGGGCATGGTGCCGACGATTATCTGACAGGGCTTCGCTATGATCTTGAGGTACTCTCCCCGGTTGACAGTGAAGGACGCTATACCGATGAGGCTGGCAAGTATGCAGGCCAGCAGGTTCCTGCAGTAAACAAAGTCATTAATGCAGATATGGCCGCAAGTGGTGTTCTGCTCCATGAAGACTCTCTGCATCATAGCTATCCGCACTGCTGGCGTTGTAAAAAACCGGTTATGTATCGGGCAACCCCTCAGTGGTTTATTTCAATGGAGATTAATGATCTTCAGAAAAAGGCTTTACAGGAGATTGAAAACGTTCAGTGGACCCCGTCATGGGGGATGAATCGTATTTACTCCATGGTGGAAAATCGTCCCGACTGGTGTCTGTCACGCCAAAGGACCTGGGGCGTTCCCATTACCGTTGTCAGCTGTACGTCCTGTGGTGAAGTGGTTAAAAGTGAAGCGCTGGTGGCACGTATAGATGAGTTGTTTCGTAAGGAAGGGGCCGATGCCTGGTTTAGTCATGATCTCTCTGATTTTCTTGAAGACGGGTATGCATGTGCGTCATGCGGAGCCAGTGATTTTGAGAAAGAGGAGGATATCCTTGATGTCTGGTTTGACTCGGGCTCTTCCCATGCAGCTGTTGTTGAGGCGCGCCCGGAGTTACGATTTCCGGCTGATCTTTACCTTGAGGGCAGTGATCAGCATCGCGGCTGGTTTCAGAGCTCTCTGCTCACCTCGGTGGGTACCCGCGGCTGTGCTCCCTTTAAGGGCGTTTTAACCCATGGCTATGTTGTTGATGGCAAGGGCAAAAAAATGTCCAAATCCGTTGGGAATGTGGTTGCTCCCGAAGAAGTTATTAAAACCTTCGGAGCAGAAATCCTGCGTCTCTGGGTATCCAGTGAAGATTATCGTGATGATGTGAAGGTTTCCGATGAAATCCTTAAACAGGTCGCGGATAGTTATCGAAAGATTCGCAATACCATCCGCTATATGCTGGGTAACGTAACGGATTTTGATCCATCTCTTCACGCTATTCCCTTTGAGAAGATGGAAGAAATTGATCGATGGGCACTTGGTCGCTTTGAGGAGCTGCGCGCTAAAATAAGCACGGCCTATGAGGAGTATGAATTTCATCCCATCCATCAGGCGCTGAATTATTTTTGCGGTACCACCATGAGTGCCTTTTATCTCGATATCTTAAAAGACAGACTCTACTGTTCCGGAACCGATTCACGTTTGCGTCGCTCTGCTCAGACGGTACTGTATGAGGTTCTTGGAGGATTACTGCAATTGATGAGTCCCGTACTGACCTTTACCACCGCCGAGGCCTGGGAACATTTCAAGGATCTCGATGATAAAGCGCCACTTAAGGACAGTATCTTCTTCACCGAGTTTCCTGCTGCTCACCCTGAACGACGTGATGTCAGTCAGGAAGAACGTTGGAACAAGCTGATCCAGGTTCGCTCTGCGATAACGAAGTCCCTTGAGGGCGCACGTCGTGAAAAGCTTATTGGTCATCCCCTTGAAGCCGAGGTGTTGATTGAAGTAAGTGGCGACTGGGCAACTTTTATCGAGCAGGAATGGGAGCAGGTTAAGGATGTCTGCATTATCTCAGTACTCACTCGTTGCGAGGACAGGAGTCTTATTAGTGATGTGGATTTTCTTGTCAGTGAAGAAATTCCAGAGCTTGCTGTAGCAGTTCGTGCTGCAAGTGGTGAAAAATGTGAACGCTGCTGGACAAGGGATAGCTTTGTTGGCAGTCATTCAGATCATCCACAACTCTGTGAACGCTGCTTGAATGTTGTGCTTGCCATGGATACAGGGGAGTAGCAGAAAATGTTTTTGTCAGTATTCCTACTGCTGTTTGTGATAGCGTTTGATCAGTTGACAAAGTTTTGGATTGTAAAGAGCTTTCAATTGTATGAATCGCTGGAGATTATTCCAGCTTTTTTCAACCTCACCTATCTCACTAATAAGGGTGCTGCCTTTGGTTTTCTGGCAGGAGTGACCTCTGCCTGGCGCCACTATTTTTTTCTTATTCTGGCAAGTATTGCCCTGGTGTTGATAGGTTTTGCCTGGTTTAGAATGCGAAAAGATCATCGATTTTATGGTCCCGCCCTTGCTTTGATTGCGGGGGGGGCTATCGGGAACGTGATTGACCGGGTTCGCTTTGGTGCAGTGGTTGATTTTCTCGATTTTTATGTGGCAGGCCATCACTGGCCTGCATTTAATGTGGCCGATTCCGCAATTACCGTGGGGGTGACTCTTTTTCTCCTCGCGAATTTTCTGGAAGAACGGCAGAAGAAACAAATACAGGTATAGGATCAAACAATTACCATGAAAATAGCAGTACTTTTTCCCGGTCAGGGATCACAGTTTTTAGGAATGGGACGTGAATTTATTGATACGGACAGTGATTGTGCAGCCATTATGGAAATGGCAGCATCTGTTTGTGATTTTCCCCTGGAAAAGCTCTCCCAGGAAGGGCCGATGGAAGAGCTTACCCGGGCTATTCATCTGCAACCTGCCATTACCGTGACCAATCTCATCTGCTATCAGGGCTTGAAAAAAGCCTGGGGCGATCAGCTCTCTGCTGCCTGTTTTGCAGGACATAGTCTTGGGGAATATTCGGCCCTTTGTGCCGCAGGTGTTCTTTCTGTTGAAGATACCATTCGTCTGGTTATTAAACGTGGTGCTTTGATGGAGCGTGAGGGACAGTCAAATCCAGGTGGTATGCGTGCGATTCTTGGAAAAAACATTAAAGAAGTTGAAGCAATTATCGCAGATTGCAGCGATGCCGGAATCGTCACAGCTGCAAATCATAACACAGAATTGCAGATTGTGATTTCTGGTTCCATTCCAGGCCTTGATGCTGTTTCAGAAGTGGCAACAGGTGATGGTGCCAGAGTCATACCCCTTGCGGTAAGTGTTGCCAACCATAGTCCTCTGGTTGCCAATGCAGTTCCTGATTTTGCAGCTTTTATGGATAGTGTTGATTTTAAATCACCTGCAACGCCTGTGTATTTTAATGTCTCCGCAGATGTTGAACGGGATACTGTAAAAATTAAAGAAATGATGGCAAGCCAGATAGCCTCTCGTGTCCGCTGGTTTGAGATTATCACCACCATGATTAATGAAGGTGTGGATACCTTTATTGAAGTAGGCCCAAAAACTGTGCTGAAGGGAATGATGCGTAAGATTGCCCCTAAGGGATATACGTATAACGCCCTGCAGTTTGATACACCCGAAGGACTTGCCAAATGCATGGATAAACTTGCTTGATTTGCCACAGTTATGCAGGGGCTAAAGCCCCAGTTCCACTGTTTACCATATGCTGATTTGTCCGTAACTATTCACCGAAATTGAGTTTGAGCGGGAATTGCATAACGAATACGCTGGTAGGAAACTGGGGACATGACCCAATTCGTCTTTGTCTTTTGAATTGGGATCGTGTCCCCCGATTCCGGATAAATATTGTGCCTTTCAGTAGCATGGTGAATAGTTCCATTTATCCTTTATATATTCTTGACTTTGAAAACTGGTGTGTATGAAATTGAATGAAAGCATACCCATTTGCAGGTGTTAAAGGGTACCCTAATGATAGAACACTGCATAAAAATCATAAGAGAAGGCGGTGAGCTTGGTTTTGATCAAGCTATGGAGCTGGCCCAAAAGGCCAATCTGACAAGTTTATGCAAGGCCGCCGCAGAACTCTGCCGTGAAATTCATGGAAAACGGTTTGATCTCTGCTCCATTATCAATGCCCGTTCAGGGAAATGTTCTGAAGATTGTCTCTATTGTGCCCAGTCTGTTCATCATAATACGGACATTGAAACTTATGACCAGATAGAGTCTCAAACTGCCATAGATCAGGCTAGGGAAAATGATAACCATGGTGTCAGGCGATTGTCTCTGGTTACGGCTGGACGGAGTTTGAACACGTCTCAAATGGATGCCATGGGCAGTCTGTATAACGCAATTGCAGAAGAGACTGAAATCACATTTTGCGCCTCCATGGGTTTTCTTAGCAAAGAGACTGCCCAGCAGCTGGTTACCTTTGGTGTTAGTCGTTATCACTGTAATCTTGAAACTTGTCGGCAGTTCTTTCCCTCAATCTGTACCACTCACACCTGGGAAGAGAAGGTGGAGACCTTAAAAATTGCCAGAGCCGCAGGGATGGATCTCTGCTCCGGTGGTATAATCGGTATGGGGGAATCGCAAGAGAATCGTTTGCAACTCGCCTTTGAATTACGGGATCTTGAAGTCCTTTCTATTCCCATCAATATCCTTAGCCCTATTGAATCCACTCCGCTTGGACATATCAAAGCAATCTCCCTTGAAGATGTCCTGCGCTGTGTTGCCCTTTTCCGTTTTATTAATCCTCATGCGGTGATCCGTATAGCCGGAGGGCGGGGACGGTTTGGTCATGACCAGTACAGGCTGTTTTCGGCCGGAGCCAATGGAGCAATTGTTGGTGATTACCTCACCACTGCAGGGGCTGGAGTCGCCGAAGACCTGGTGCAATTCAAAAAACTTGGTTTTGATTTGTCCGGTAATCCGTAATGACAGCGGATGAACTTCTCGCCTATGACCGGCGCCATATCTGGCATCCCTATTCCTCCATAAGTAATCCACTTCCAATGTATCCTGTGGAGTCAGCCTCGGGGGTCCGTATTCGCTTGAGCGATGGTCGGGAACTGATTGACGGCATGGCCTCCTGGTGGTCTGTTATTCATGGCTATAACCATCCAGTGCTCACAGCAGCCCTTCAGGAACAGGCCGGGAAACTCTCCCATGTGATGTTTGGTGGGCTTACCCACGAACCTGCTGTCAATCTTGCCCGTACCCTCGTTGAGATTACCCCTGATCCGCTTGATCTGGTGTTTTTTGCAGATTCTGGATCGGTTGCTGTGGAAGTTGCCATGAAGATGGCTATTCAATATTTCCATGCCAAAGGAAAACCTGCCAAAAAACGCTTTCTTACTATTCGTTCCGGATATCATGGCGATGTCTTTCACTGTATGTCTGTCTGTGACCCGGTGAATGGAATGCATCATATTTTTGAAGGTGTCCTGCCCGAATATTTTTTTGCGGACAGACCCGAATGTCGTTTTCATGATGACTGGGATGCGGAGGATATCAGTTCCTTTGAAAAACTCATTACAACACACCATAGTTCTCTCTGTGCAGTAATCCTTGAACCGATCGTTCAGGGAGCAGGCGGAATGCGCTTTTATCATCCGGAATATCTCAAGAGAATTCGAGAACTTTGTGATCGCTACGATGTCCTTCTGATAGCGGATGAAATTGCAACCGGTTTTGGGCGCAGTGGCAAACTCTTTGCCTGTGAACATGCAGATATTGCTCCCGATCTCCTCTGTTTGGGAAAGGCACTCACAGGAGGATATATGACCCTGGCGGCAGTTCTTGCCACCAGGGAAGTCGGAGAGATGATATCACAGGGGGATCCCGGTGTATTTATGCATGGGCCGACATTTATGGCCAACCCCCTTGCCTGTGCCGTGGCCAATGCTTCTGTGAATCTACTGCTTGAATCGGATTGGCAAAAACGCGTCAGTACCCTTGAAGAGGGTTTAAACAGTGGACTTTTCCGCTGCAGTGAACTTGAGAGCGTCGCAGATGTTCGGGTTTTGGGTGGGATTGGTGTGGTTGAAATGAATAAACCCGTTGCCATGGAGCGGATTCAGGCAGCCTTTGTAGAAAAAGGTGTCTGGGTGCGTCCCTTTGGCCGCCTCGTCTATGTGATGCCACCCTATTGCATGAACAATGAAGACCTGACCAGCCTGACCACCGCAATGTATGAAGTACTTGAAGAGGAGCAGAGCAGGTGACATCGCGATATGGAAAAAAACTTCAGGAGCTTGAAGCAAAAGGGCGTTTACGAGAGTTGACTCCACTTCAGCGATGTGGTGCTGGTCGTGTGAAATACAAAGAGCGGACCTTCCTCAATCTCAGCTCTAATGATTATCTGGGCTTGGGACAGGATAAAGCACTACAGCAACGCTTTTACCAGGAACTGGATAATGGGGAAAATGAAAACTTTGGACTTGCCGCCGCCTCCTCCCGTCTGCTTACCGGTGACTCATCGCTTGCTCACCGTCTTGAACACTTGATTGCAGGACTTTATGGAAGCGAGGCCGCCCTGCTGTTTAATTCGGGATATCATGCAAATATCGGTATCCTGCCGGCACTGTTTGGCAAAGGGGATCTGATTCTTTCCGATAAGCTTAATCACGCCTCTATTCATGATGGATTACAGCTTAGCCGTGCCGATCATAAACGTTTTCGTCACGGAGACTATAGGCAGTTACATGGTTTGCTCTTAAAATATAGAAAACAGTATGATCAGGTGGTGATTGTTTCCGAATCTGTTTTTAGTATGGATGGCGATGAGGCTGATCTTGAACGTTTGCTTGAACTGAAACATGAATTTGATGTTAAACTCTACCTGGACGAGGCTCATGGGGTCGGTGTCTTCGGTGAAAAAGGTCTGGGGAAGGCAGAGGAAAAAGGCGTTTTGGCAGATATAGATTTTCTGGTGGGAACCTTCGGCAAAGCCCTCGCCTCCATTGGCGCCTTTATCTGCTGCTCCAAAGAGATACGTGATTTTTTAGTGAATCACAGTCGGTCTTTTATCTTCACAACCGGTCTGCCACCAGTAACGCTGAATTGGAACCTGTTTGTCTTCCAGCACATGCTGACAATGAAGAGGGAACGCCAGCATCTGCAACAGATCTCAAGCCAATTACGTCGTGCTTTTAAGGAAAAAGGGATTGCAACGCGCGGCAGCACAAATATTGTACCTGTTCTGATAGGAGAAGACAGTCTTGCTCTTGAACAGGCAAAAAAAATGCAGGAGCTTGGGTATCTTGTCCTTCCGGTTCGTCCTCCAACCGTGCCTGAAGGGACAGCCCGTTTTCGGTTTTCGATCTGCGCCAATATGGAGTGGAAGGATTTACAGGATCTCCCTGAACAGATAGCGGCATACTTCCTGGTAGTTCTCAGTGAAAAGTAAATGGCTCCATCAAAAAAAAAATAATAAGCTGATCGTCTTCTGCAATGGCTGGGGGATGGACGAACATCCCTTTGTTCCACTTCTGAGTGATGAGTGGAATGTCCTTATGTTGTATGATTATGCTGATCTTCGTACTGATCAGGACCTGTACACACTGCTTGATGAATACGAAGAAATCGTTCTTATTGCCTGGTCCATGGGAGTCTGGGCAGGACAACAGCTTTTTCATTCAGTTGCCTCAAAGTTTAAAGCAGCAATTGCGATAAATGGTACCCTCCGTCCCATAGATGATCAGTTTGGGATTCCGGAAAATGTTGTCCAGGCCACGTTTGACAATCTGGATGAAAAACAGCGACTGAAATTTTATTACCGCATGTGCAGGGACCGTGGACTGCATCGTCTGTTTCTGGAAAATCAGCCTATGCGGAGTATTGAAAATCAGAAAGACGAGTTGGCAGCCTTGCTGGAAAATACTCGAAATCATTCGAGTGAGAAATCAATGTATGATTGTGCCATTGTGTCGGAAAGGGATCTTGTTATGCCAACAAAGAACCAACTGAACTATTGGCCTGAAAAAATGGTGCATCGGGTCGACGGATCCCATTTTCTGTTTTATGATTTTAGCAGTTGGGATGGAATTTTGGGCGGTTTGGGGTTTTAGGTTTGCGGTGTTTGGTATGAGATTTACGGTGAGGACAGGGGGGGGGGATGGTTTTTCGGCTTGATAAAGAGAGGATAGCTCGTTGTTTTCGCCGGAGTCTTTTGACCTATGATGACACGGCTGTTGTTCAGAAAGAGCTTGCCGGAAGATTGCTCCAGGCCATTGCTAGACTGCCCGATGCGGCTTTTCGTCGCGTGCTTGAAATCGGCTGCTGTACAGGAGGGCTCAGCGAAATACTCTGTGCTGAAAAACCTGTGCAAAGCCTTTATTTAAATGATCTGGTTACGGATTTTGAAAAAGTCGTCTTAGAGAGACTCTCAAAATTCAAAGGACCACAGTTCCTGACCTGTTTTGGTGATATTGAATCCCTGGAACTGCCACCCGATCTTTCTCTAGTTCTTTCCGGGGCAACATTTCAGTGGCTAAGTGACCTTCCTGCTTTTATTACACAACTTGGCCGTGGGTTGAAAAGCGGATCATATTTGGCTTTTTCACTCTTTGGCCCCGGAACCTTACAAGAATTTTCAAGTCTCACCTCTGTCAAATTACACTATTTTTCCGATACAGAGATCCTTTCACTTCTCGAGCAGGATTTCATTCTAGAATCATTTGATAGCCACCACGATGTCCTTTTCTTTCCATCGGTTCGGGAAATTTTATATCATATTCGTGCCACGGGTGTTGGTGGGGTGAGTGAGTATCAATGGAATAAGGAAACTCTCAGATTGTTCGAGGAACGCTATTTCTCAGAGTTTGCAACCGAAAAGGGCTTGCCCGTCAGTTATTCCTCATCCTGTTATGTGGCGAGGAAACGCTGATGTGTCCGGTGACCTGTATAAGTGGGATTGATACGGATATCGGAAAAACCGTAGCCACGGGTCTGATGGCAAAGGCTCTTTTGTCTCAGGGCTACTCGGTGATAACTCAGAAAATTGCCCAGACTGGATGCACTGGTATTGCTGAAGACATTCAGAAGCATCGGGAGTTGATGGGCACAGACTTGTATCCCGAAGATATAAGTGGACTTACCTGCCCCTATGTTTTCAGTAAACCCTGTTCTCCGCATCTTGCTGCGGAACTTGCGCAAACACACATTGATCTGGATAAAATAACGCGGGCAACCAGGAGTTTAGCAGAAAACTATGAGTATGTATTACTTGAAGGGGCAGGGGGACTGATGGTACCACTTACCAGGAATATAACATTTCTCGACTATCTGCAGGAACAGAAGTATCCTCTGATTTTGGTATCAAGTCCACGGTTGGGTTCTATCAATCATACCCTTTCAGCTTTGGAACTGGCTAAAGGAAGAGGGATAACAGTAAAAGGAATTGTGTATAATTGTTACGGTTCCTGTGACACTACTATTTGCAACGATTCAAGAAAGATTTTTTTCAGCGCATTACAACAATACGGTTTTTCACAAACTGTTGTTGATATGAATTCCCTGGAGAGTTATCAAAAAACTAATAAAATCTTTGATTGCCTCCAGCTGTTTACCAACAAATAATGAAAACAAAATCCTACTGAGAAAAAGTGTATATAATACTTGGAACAGGGGCTAAAGCCCCTGTTCCATACCAAAAAGTGACCCGCTGACCAGATAGGGCAGAGTTAGAGGTAACTACTAGTCCTCGCTGAATAGTTATACAGGAAATACCACAAATCAACAGATCATTAATGGAAATTTCAAAATGATATATATACAAAAACGAATATGTTTAAGTTGCCGGAAATTCAGGCTCGAAGATCCACACTCAGGTATTTGCCGAGTGGATAAAACTGTAGAAAATTATCCCATGAAAACTACAGAAGATACCTGTGATAAATGGATAGATGGTGGACATCAATATAACATTCGCTTGGGGTGGATCAAAAAGACTCTGGCTAAAGAAAAAACGATTGAACAGCAACCGTAGAAATACCGATCCCTTCGGGCCAAACAGTTGAACAGATCCAACATGTTCAGTTAGCAGTTTAGAGTTATTCTTTGCCTTTTAAAGCTATTTCTGATATTTCATTTAATAATGAATAAAAATATAATGTTATCAAATTTGTGGGTTCTTCAGGTCAATACAGGAACAGGTGAGTCTAATGCTGTGTAAAAAACAATCATTTCTTTGTTTGTTGATATTTTTTGGTTTGATACTGATGGTTGGTGGCTGCTCCGGTGAAGATGCAAATGAACTGTATCAGCAGGGAATTGAAGCCATGGATGCTGAAAAACCCGATGAGGCAATCATCTGGTTTAAAAAGGCATTACAGAAAGAACCGGAAATGGCTTTGGCTCACTACAAGCTCGGTCAGATATACCATAAAAAAGGAGATGGCAAACTTGCCTATGGCCAATTGAGTCTGGCGGTGCAACAGGACCCAACGATGGCAGAGGCACGTAAGGAATTGATATTTCTTCTTGTTGAAAATCGAGCCCTTGAACAGGTGGTAAAGGTTTGTGAGGAATATCTTGAGATAAATGGCGATGAGGAGGATGTCTATCTGATTCTTGGTAATTCACTAGCCTATTTGAAACAACTTGATGAGGCCGTGACGGTCTTGAGGGGTGCTAGTGAGAAATATCCGGAAAGTCTTCCCGCCCGTGTAAACCTTGCCAAAATGCTTGTGGCCAAAGGTGATATTCAAGAAGGTCGTTCCATGCTTGAAGCGCTGGCCAAGGATAATTTTGGTGATATTGGGATACAGATTTCCCTGGCTCAAATGTATATAAAACTGGAACGATATGACCTGGCTTTCTTAACCCTTGAAGCGTTGAAAGAAAAAAAGCCCTGAGGATCCAAAATCCTATTATTTACTTGCCCAGTTATCATTGCAGAAAAATCAGCCCGATCCTGCAAAGGCGATTCTTCTTGAAGCAGAAAATGCCGGGGTCAAGGACTCTGGGATCTTCAGAATGCATGCCATGATTCTTCACCGTCAGGGGGATAGTGTCAATGCACTGAAATATTTTCAGAAAGCTGTTGAGTCGGCTACCGAGGTCACCCGTCAGGTCAATCAAATGATCCTCGTTGATTATTATTCATTTCTTAAAAATTATAAGGAAGCACAGGAACTTCTGGAAGTCATTATCGCAGAAGATGAAAGCAAAAAAGGCTTAAAGTCAAAGGTCGTTGAGTTGTTTCTGGCCCAGGGTGAGTTTGATCAGGCCAGAAGTTCGGTGGATGCGCTATTGAAAGAAGACGGTGGCGATGCTCGCGGTCATTTCCTGAAGGGCCTTATGATGATGCAGGAAAAAGATGTCATTGAGGCACGTGAACAGTTTTCCAAGGCGAAGGAACTTGCCCCGGATGCCGCAGAGAACCAGTTTTTGTACGGATTAACCTTTATGGAAGAGTCGCAGGATATCTCCATAACAGAGATAAGTGAGGCTCTGAAGAAGAATCCGAATCTTGTCAAAGCCAGAATGGCACTTGCGGAATTATATGCGAAAAAGGGAGATTTTCAGGCCAGTCTTGATGAACTCGATAAGGTAATTGAGAAGCAGGCTGGGGATAATAAGGCCAGAGCGCTACGTATTTCACTACTTCTTAAAATGGGTAATCCTGAGATGGCTCTTGCCGATGCCCAGTTCCTTGTTGAGAAAGAACCGGAAATTGTCTGGCATAAATTTCGTTTAGCTGAGATTTATTTTTTTACCAAAGAATATGATAAGGCATTGCCACTTTATGAGAAACTTCAAGAAGAAAAGCCAGAAAGTGTTCAGATTCTAAATAGAGTCGTTGCTATCAGCATGTTGCAGAAGAAGCATGAAAATGCAATGGATCTTGTTGATGCTTTTTTGGTTAAGTTCCCAGATAGCAGTCCAGCCTCCATGGTAAAGGCTAAAATCTATATTTCTCAGGGCTATCTTGATCTTGCTGAGAATGTTCTTTTACCGGTGGCCGATAAGGGGAAAGGCGTTGCACCCATAGTGATGCTCGCCGAGCTCTATATTGCAAAAAAAAATGGTGAGAAGGCTGTTCAATACTATCAAAAGGCTCTCGATCTGGCTCCCGAGAATATTGGCATCATGATGAAGCTTGCTGATTTCTATTTGAAAAGCAGTAATTATCCTGAAGCCATAGTCAGTTACGAAAAGGTATTACAGCAAAAATCTGATTTTTTACCTGCCATGAACAACCTTGCTTTTCTCTATACTGAAGAAGGTGGGGACTTGGATCGCGCCCTTAAACTTGCTAATACAGTATCCAAAAAACTTCCTGATAATCCTGACGTTGCGGATACCCTGGGCTGGATCTATGTGATGAAAAAGGTCTATTCGCAGGCAGAACCCTATTTGCAGATTGCAATAGATGCCAAACCGGATAACCCAACAATTGTGTATCATATGGGGATGCTTCGTTTTGGCCAGAAAAATATTCAGGAAGCTGAACAACTGTTAACCAGTGCTATACAAAAAGGTATCCGCGGAACCGAGCTGGAAAAAGCCAAGGAAGCCCTTGGTCAACTCGAACAATTAAAAGTGAAATTTGAAAAAGCAGTGGCTGAAAAAGAAAGTGGCAATGCTGCTCAGGCAATAGTCCTTTTTGAAGAAATTCTTGATTCGGAAGGCTTCAGCAGTGGTGTCGCCGCTAATCTTGCCATGCTCTACGCCGAACAAAATAAAGATATTACTAAAGCCTTGGAACTTGCACAAAAAGCATATGATGCGCAACCCACAAATCCACATGCTGCAGATGCATTAGGCTGGGTGTATTATCATCAGGGCTCGCTTCTTATGGCAAAACAGTATGTTGAGCAGGCGATTGAAAAGGATGATACCTATGGCCCAGCACATCTTCATCTTGGTGCGGTGTATTTAAAGAAAGAGGAACCGGAGGCCGCGAAAAAAAGCATTGGAAACGGCTAAGTCGATGAATTTATCCGCTTCTGATCAGAAGCAGGTTAATACGTTGCTGTTGGAACTGGGGAAATAAATGGGGAAAAGCGGTATTCGGTCTTCGGTGTTAGGTTTTCGGACAGACCAAGACGAAAGCCGAAGACCGCAAACCTAAAACCGATCTTTCAATCTTTCAATCTTTTCCGAAAACCGAAAACCTCAAACCCAAAAACGATCCCTTCATCTTTTCCTGGCTTGAATCAGTTTGGTGAGCATACGAGATATTGCATTACATTCTTCATGAATATGGGCCAGAACTTTCGAATCAATATAACCAATTTCATGGGAAATAATTGCCTGTGTAAGTACCTCTGCAGTAGACCCTTTTGCAATAAAGAAAAAATGAACAGCCTGTTTATTAGTGTTGAGTTCATCCCCTTCAGCAATATTACTCGCAATAGAAACCACTGCCCTGCGTATTTGATCCCGCAAACCAA
>Ga0208648_1000155_pt1 | contig 74545 bp, 61 predicted proteins | sample AntAceMetag02UKL_FD_184772 | JGI IMG/M metagenome (GOLD analysis project Ga0208648, IMG submission 184772) | Saline lake microbial communities from Ace Lake, Antarctica - Antarctic Ace Lake Metagenome 02UKL (SPAdes) (version 2) | ecosystem: Environmental > Aquatic > Non-marine Saline and... | reverse complement strand
ACCCCTTATTGCATCAAGAGCAATTCTCGCCTTTAATTCATTGCTATGTTTTTTTCTGCCCATTCTATGCCTCCTTTTTCTTGGAAACACACCTTAACACATTGTCTCGTTTTTGGGGTCCACTATATCTTGACCTTTAGTGCTATTCCATCCTATTCGATAATTATCGACATTCTTTCCGAGCTAATCCAAGGCCAATCCGAATGAATGAAAGCATGTGTTACGCTGTTCTATCGGTAGGGTTTTTTATGTCTCATCCCCTGTTTTTGGAACATTTACCCGGTTATTGAGTAACCATTGCGACAGGTTGTCTTCGTAATATACTCTTTTTCTCTGAGACAGCTTGACGTATGGAAAATTTCTTTGGTTTCTTAATACGCCTATTTGCTCTTTGTTCATGCTGAACAGTTCCATTAAAAATTCTTCTGTCAGAAAACTTTCTATCTTTGCCATGTAAAGCCTCCGTTGCGTTTTTATATCGATCATATTTTTGAATGAATCGCCTTACGTCAGGATGCAGATATTTATTAAACTTCGTTGTGGGCTTTCCGTCCCGGACAGCTTCATAATACCCTTTTCGATATTCCAGGTTATTATAAACTTGGTCCTTTAAATCCGCCTGTAATTCAAGATCCCGGTCTTTCCGGTGTTTATCCTTACAATCACAATCGAGTTTATAATTCTTCCGTCTTCCTTGGCCTCGATACACTTAATCCATCTCTCATTTTCAAAAAATAAGGCTTTAATGTATGCTCATATCCGATCTCAATCCGTCCATTAGAGGTTGGTTCGAGTACTTCAAGCATGCGCATAATTACACGTTTGGTTCCCTTGATGGTTTTATACGCCGCCGGCTAAGAGCGATATTGCGAAAACAACAAAAACGACCCGGATTTGGCAGGACCGAATGCGATCACAGACAATGGCCAAACGCCTTCTTCGCTGAACGAGGTCTTTTCACCATGTATAAAGCCTACGTTATTGCGCGCCAATCCCGATGAGAAAACCACCGACTGGAGAGCCGTGTGCGGGCGGGACAACCGCATGCACGGTTTGGAGGGTGAGGGAGGGCCGTGGCCCTTTCCGACCCCTATCAACGTGTTCTTTGTCAATTTGTGTATGTATATTGATTGGGTTTGACGATTTTAAATGCCCAAAAAACTGTGCATCGATGCACAGGCTGTTGTGCAACTTCACCGGTTATCGCAAAGGGGGTTGATGCCGCCGATGTGACAATTAGTATCCGGTCGACAATCATCATCCAACATATGGTGTTTGCTCTGGATATGCTTTAAGTTTGGTCAGTCTGGCATGAGTATCGCGATGACATAAGGCTTTGGGCATTATTTCAGAAAGGCGGCGATATTCATGCCGGCACCTGTTTACCGGTAGCGCGATCCCCAAAGGACTCCATATTACCAATGCATTGAGGACCATTTTGAGACGTTCGAGCAGATTTACGAAGACCGGTTTGAACGGCAGTATGACTTTTATCGTCCTTATGTCCGGCAGGTGATTTACCGTTACCTGGACTGCGGAATCCTACATAACGGGTTTGCTCGCGTACGATGTGAGGATTGCGGTCATGAATATCTCTTGGCCTTTTCATACAAATGTCGGCATTTTTGTCCGTCCTGTCACCCGCCTGCCTTGCCTGATTTTGAAGTGAAATGGATATAACCATTCGGCAACAGCAAAGAGAAAAAATTTGTAACAGATTGGGGACGGCATTATCGGGCAGGTCAGAAACGGGTGGTAGAATTCGGTGAGTGGCTGTGTCAGGAGGTAGTAAAGGCAGTGCCCCACCGGCCCGACACCCCGGTCGAAGCCTACTTTTAGCAGTCAGGCCATGGAGAGATCAACGGAAAAGCTTTACCTAAAACACCTGTAATTTTATGAGGTTGGGCAAAAATTGGTAAAAAGAACCGATTGACAGCCGGGTTGGCCTTTAGTATGAAGGTTTTGATTGTCACCGCAAACAATGGGCTTCCATATGTTGAGGTTTGTATGAGTTCCATACACAATAATAATTTTTCAGTCTACTTCACTTTACCCGCTTTCAAAAAGCGAGTTCTTATCATTTGGCGGGGAGACGAATGATGAACGAGACGCGGAGCATCGAAAAGCTCTGCAGCGTACCTTCCTCTGCCGCTTTGCGCAAGTCGTACGATACAGTTCCCTACCACAACCTCCCAAAACCGTTCACACACATCTCACGGATATCCGCCATTGCTGCCTGGCGAGGCCTGACTCCAGCGCCGCCAAGAAGTTGTCGTGTGCTGGAATTGGGGTGTGCGGATGGCGGCAACCTGCTTCCCATGGCCGCGGACTACCCCGGCAGCCAATTTGTGGGAATCGATCTCTCCCCGGTTCAAGTGGATATGGGTCGGCAAGCGATCCGTGACTTGAGTCTGGACAACTTCGAGTTGCGGACGGGCGATATTCTCGAGCTGGGTGCCGACGATCTGGAGCGTTTCGACTACATCATTGTCCATGGTGTCTTCTCCTGGGTGCCGTCCGCAGTGCAGGAAAGGATCCTATCGATTTGCCGGGATCATCTCGAAGAGACGGGAATCGCATTCGTCAGCTACAACACCTACCCTGGCTGGCACGGGAAACAGGCCCTTGGTGAATTGATGCGCTACCACACGAACCAGATCAGCGATCTGCGCGACAAGGCGGTCGCGGCCCAAGACTTGATTCACCGGTTGGCGAACCAGCCCCGGTTGCCGGATGATCCGGCCGCCCTGCTCGTTCACCGGCTGCAGCAGGATCTGGAAAAGTCCGACGACCCGATTACCTACCTGGTTCACGAGTACCTCATCGACACCAACCAACCCTTGTATTTCAAGGAATTTCTCGATCGAATCGAAGCCTTTGCGTTGCAGTACGTGGATGATGCGTTTCCCGCGAGTACGGCGCCGGACCGCTTGGTTCCGGAATTGCGTCAGTGGGTTGTCGAGCGTTATGACAACTACAAGGAACAACAGCAGTACGTCGATTTTCTGGCCAACGTCGCCTTCCGGCGCAGCCTGCTGTGTCACGGGCATTTGCACGTCGATCGTAAGACCGATTTCAGGCGTCTGCAGTCGCTGCACGCCGTGGCAACGTGCCGTTGCGAGGAGTCGCAAGATGGCGTGATTCACTTCCGAACGGATGCAGGACGGAAGTTCTGCGTCGAGCATTCAGTTTTGCAGATGGCTTTAGACCTTCTCGCCGCGGATCGTCCCGCCTCAATGCCTGTCGCTCAGTTTCGCGACACTCTCGGAGAGGATGTCACGGACGACGAGGCGGCCGACATGGTGGAGTGCATGATGCTGGGCGGCGCTCTGGAGGTGACGTTCGAACCACGCCGTTGCACGCGGACGATCGATCCTCGTCCTTGCCTGTCCCCCCTCTGTCGTCAGCTATCGACCACGGGGCTGGTCACCACGGCCGCGCATCGCCCCGTTCGGCTGGAGAACGCTTTCCAGCAGCAACTCGCGCAGTTGCTGGACGGAACCCACACCGTTGGTGAGTTGACTTCCTTGCTGCAACAGCGAGTGAAACCCGATAAGCCCCTCAGCGCCGCTCAATGGGATTCCCTCGTTCGCGACCAGTTGGAGTGGCTCGCGGAGCAAGGTTTGCTGCAGCAGGCGTGAGCATTACAAGCACGAAGTCAATTGGTGGATGTGAACTCAAATCGTTACTGTCATTGCCTTTCCCGCTGCGTCGGACGTGCCCATCTCTGTAACGAGGTGTTCGAGCATCGTAAACAATAAATCGAAGACAGTTTGCAAACACTCTCTGGCTGCTTTGCCCTGTCGGTCTGTGGATTTGCGGCTCCGGAAACGAGTCGGCATACGTCGGTAAGGCGTCGAGTGCTGCATACGAAGGGCACTATAGCGGTACGACATCTTCCTGGTATCTGCGGCAAACTTGAAAATCCCTCAGCTCAGGTCTTATTCTGGACCCCAATTTTTGTAAATGGTTTATTTCGCTCATTTCCATGGCCCAGGTAATGATATTGGCGGATCGGAAATAGATTGAACGTTTCGTATTCTCACGGCATTTCGGTTTCTATAACTCATTAGCGCAATTAGCCCCCGTCGAGAGATTTCATCGCCCACCCGGTCACTCATAAAAACCTCAGCACAAGGCTTCAACTCGCCTCCATATTCAGTATAAATTGTGTAGGATGGTAAATTTACAAGATCGAGACAATCTTCCAGGGTGAAGGACCATCCTCGTCTCTTGAAGGCCATACCCAGCTGCTTGGCAATTGCAACGGCTGAATTGCCCCATAGGAAGTGTTCGTGATCCGGCTCCCCATATAATTCTTCAAAGTTAAAGGCCTCGATCTCATCGCTCCTCTTTCCATAGGGCAATCTCATCAAAACGCGGGGTGCTGCGAGGCCGATCCAAGGGGAAACAGAACTCTTTCGCAATTTGTTGAATAAGGGAAAATCCGATACCCATTCCGATGGTTCCGGGTATTGGGCAAAGGATTTACAGCCAACCAGGGAAGGGTTGGCGTCAGCGAGAAACGGTGCACCGATATTAGAGGATAAAAACCCTAATCCTGCCAAAAGTCCAATGTCTTGTTCGCTGTATTCAAAATCATAGTGCCCGACAATTACCGACCAAAAACCACCGTCTAAAGCACCGATCGCTTTGTCTACCATTTGTTTACAAAGACCGCTTGCTGATAAATCCGTCATATGAGTACGAAGGTCAAGGTAGAGTTCTTGTTTCGTAACATCGAGCAAATACAATTCTAAATTCTCATCAAGTTCCAAACTCGTCACCAAATCCCAAATTCCCCGCCAGGTCGCTTCCAGAACCTGGAAGTCTTGGTGATGAAGAATCGCACGCATTTGATCGGCAATGGCCATGTCCACAGATGAAATGTATTGCTCGAATCGGGGATCGGCTTCCGGCACAATGTAAGGCTCGACAATTTTCCGAATCATTGAGGAAATAGCATCGGGCGGCCGGGATGATTTCGACTGTTCAGATGGTTCGGAAGGTTTTCCAAGCAGGCGACTAAAAACATCCTCTTCAGTCTTCACATCCTCTGTTCTTTTTTCCAGTGGCAAGTCCATTGGTTTTTCGGATCGCAGTTGTCGAGCCGTATCTGAAAAAGTGCTCGGATCTTTTAGTCTCTCTCTTGTTTCACGCAGAGATTTGAATATCTCTAATTCATTGAATAAATGGTCCGGATGGAAATCATCGAGTTCCTTGAAATTGATTTGACCGATCGGCCAATCAATGCGAGGAGCGTATTTCATTAAAATGGAATCGTATTCGTCCACATCTACCCGAAGACAGGGGCGCAAATGCAGATCATCGATATTTGCAATATGGCGTTGAGTTCTCCCACTCAGATCCGCAAGCAAAAAGATTCGAAAGGGTCCATCTGAGGTACGACGGATTTTTGTTGAGCTTTCGGCTTTGGACTGAAACTCAAAACCGAAATTAAGCCTTCCTTCCCTGCCATTTGTGATACTCATAGGTCCTCTCTTAGAGAATGAGAATCCAGTATTTATAAAAATTTTTTTCCAATTCTACTTGGCCTTTGCTTAATGGTCAAGTTAAAACAAACTTACCAGTATAAAACATTTTAATCCCATTCAACACCAAGCAATTAGATCATTGAAACTAATTGACATAGTAGCATTCATGTGTCATTGATGAAAAAATCAAAATTTTACCAAATTTCATCTTTATGAGGGAGCTTCTTGTATACCTTTAGACTCCGGCAGAATCGAATCCCGGGAATATACGGATGGAAATTCAAAAGCATTTATTGCAGACGGAAACCAGTTACGATCTGATTCCTTATCAAAGTCACGCCTATCCCCAAACCCATCCGGACCGTCTTGCGACACTTGCCCATATATTTGGTTTAACGCCCGCACCGGTCACCCGGTGCCGGGTACTTGAGCTTGGATGTGCCGGCCAATCTCCTGCCAATGGCATATAACCTGCCTGACAGTGAATTCATTGGTGTAGATCTTTCCCTACGTCAAGTGAAAGAGGCCCAAAAGACAATTACCGGTCTAAAGTTGAAAAACATTCGTATCGAGAATGTTTCTATCATGGATATCGATCCGTCCTGGGGCACTTTTGACTATATTATCTGTCACGGGGTCTATTCTTGGGTCTCCAATGTGGTCCAAGATAAAATTCTGGCCGTATCATCATGTAACCTGGCCCCTCAAGGCATCGCCTATATCAGCTACAATACCTACCCTGGCTGGCATCTGCGGCAGATGATCCGCCATATGAATTACCACATTGAACAGTTTACTGATACGGCAAAGCGCATCGAGCAGGCCCGGGCGTTAGTGAATTTTCTGGCGGAATCCGTGTCCACGGACAGTTATTACGGCCTCATGTTGAAAAGCGAGCTTGATCTCATTGAGCATGTTAAAGATTGGTATCTGTTTCATGATCATCTTGAAGAAATCAATACACCCATTTATTTTTATCAGTTTGTTGACCGCTGCGCCAAACACGGTCTGCAGTACCTTGCCGAAGCGGATATATCCACCATGTTGAGCAGCGGTTTCCCTAAAAAGGTGGCCGACAACTTAAAGCGCATCAGCCCAACGATTATTCGAACTGAACAGTATATGGACTTTTTAAGAAATCGATTCTTCCGCCAAACGCTGCTCTGCAAAAAGGAATTGGCGTTGAATCGCAACCTGAACGGAGAGAGCCTCGATGGACTTTTGGTAGCATCCTCCGATAGACCAGAGATCAGCCCCATCGACCTGGCACCGGGCATAAAACAGTCCTTTCGTTCATCAGCCGGCTTTGATATTCCATACCGATTTTCCTATGACCAAGGCCGCACTGACGGTATTGAGCGAACAATGGCCCAAGGCCATCGACCAACCGTCTATGATGCGCGAGGTTTGTGACCGGCTAAACATGGACAGTACAACGGAAAGAATTTGCAAAGCATGGCAGACCGTCCAAGGCGACCTGTTGCATTGTTACACATTGAATATTGTCGAATTTCATACCTGGCAGGCGGCGATCAGTCAAAACGTCAGTGCCCAGCCCAAGGCAAACCCTCTGTCCGTTTACCAATTCACCAATGGCCAGGCCATCGTCAACCAACGCCATGAGCCTGTCACCCTGGATGTCTTCGGCAATGAGCTGCTTTGCACACTGGATGGCAGCCGGGATCACGCAAGATTAAGGGAATATCTAATGAAGCGCATGAATGACGGCGCATTCATTTTAAGGTTGGACAATCAGCCGATGTCGGACCAAAATCTTGCCCAGGAAGCACTGGATCAGGTCCTGACTCAAACGCTCAAAAAACTGGCGAACGCCGCGCTTCTTGTTGCGTAAGCGCTCTCTAAACGTGCACAAAGTCATATCGGACAACCTGATTTTTTTCTGCGGCAATCAGAAACGCCCGATGGGGCCCCTGGCCCGTGAGTCTCTTCATCAGCCGCCTCACGCCGGTGCACTCAAATCCGTTGCAAGTGTGGTGGATCGGGCGTCACGCGGCAGGCTGCATCCGTTTACGCCGTGATAGATGCAGGAGTTTTCGTAGGTATGCGCCTCGACATGTGAAAGGAAAAATTCAACCAGGTCATCCGCTTCAAGCTCGGGATGTTTTTTCAAAAAGCGCAGGATGGTCTCCACGTCAAGATATGCTCGATCGCCTCCTTGAACACAGCAATTCCCTTGGCACGTTACACATGCCTGTGCCAAAACGGGCAGGGGCTCCGAGTTCCCGTTGTGCACAGCCGCCAGCTCCGATTCATACGGATGGTCGTCCAGGTAAGCGATCCGCTTTTCGTGTGTTTCGGCGATCAGTCCCCTCAGGTGGTCGCCCAGCACCGACCGCCGCTCTTCTGGAAGGCAGGTGACAGGGCGCTTGAGAGCCGGAACCACCGCACATACAAAGCGCTCGGGCCCGTCGACCCCCAACAATCCAGCCGCCTTGTCCCGCAACAGGCGAACCCGTCTCTTGAAATTTTCCTGCTGGCGGTGCTGGCGTTCGTCGATTTCCTTTTTCAGCTCGCGCCGCTGCCTACGATGCTGAGCCTTACATTTCCAGAACTCGCAGGTCTGAAACAACCGCCACTGGCGGTCCGAGATGCCGCACCCGCAAACCGCGCAACGCATTTTGCCAGGCAGGAGGACAGTTCGCCTCCTTCGGTCGGGCGGGACAATGCCCAGCTCCCATCCACGGAGCGATCCTCCGACATCAACCGCTGGTGTTTCGTTATCAGACGAAGACATGTTCGGTCCCGGCTCAATTAGACTTTGAAATTTACCGCAGGGCCACGGTTTCGATTGTACGATAATCCCAAGCTTAGTAGGAAGGCGAAGGCCGACAGGTGGTTGGCCCACTGATTGTGGCGGTAGGTGAAAAGCCGATTCCGCACATGATCTCGCTTCCTAATAGATTGATAACTCGACCACTCATATTCCTCCGGAGTTTTAACCAGTTTCGCCCTGACCGGGTTTAAATGAATATATCGTGAAAGCTCTTTTGCGTATTCATCAATATCAACAAGTATCGCTTTGTAACGCCCCTGAAACAAATGCCCGGATCGTCCGCGTTTCACATTAAAATAAGTTGTGTATGCACCGTTAATATGCTGCATGATCTGAGGCAGATTTCCGGAAGGGGTTTCAAGCAACAGATGGTAATGATTGTCCTTCAAACAGAATACATGAATCACTGCATCATATCTTTTTGTAGCCGATTCAAAATATTCAAGAAACTTTTCCCTGTCACGCTTGTTCTTGAATACATTTTTCCGTTCATTACCCCGGGAAGTCACATGATAAAAGGCGCCGGGATAGGTTATTCTCAAGGGACGAGCCATTATCTATCCTTTATATATTAGGCTAAGGTGATAGCGAATTTTATAGCCTTTTACCAAATTGTTTGTCAAGAATGAAGACCTGCCCCCGGTGTCTTCCGACAACAGCAGACTTTGGGATGTATACTTTAAAATTCATTTGTTTAATTTGGTACGACCCCGATTGCTATGCCCCCAAAAGAGTGAAGTAACGGGTGCCGACGGGAACAGCAGACGAGGTGGTGTGGGGTTGAAGATGTGACCCCATTCATTCTTTTGTCAGTACGAAATGGCAATCACCTGTATGCCTCTGGTGAGGCGTTTTCGCACATATCTGGCGTTGAATCGGTCACCGCTATCGATGCGATCGTACATCTCCCTGGAAACCACATAGGCTGCCTTTTTGCCATCGATATCCAGCCACAAATAGTACGCTTCCGGCGCCGTGCGAGGGATGGTCATCATGCGTTTGCCGATCTTTTGGGTGGTATAGGTTTTGCCGGCGGCACGATATCCTTTGCCGGTCACGGTGGCCATAGCGGTTTGTTCTCTTAGGCCAAGGCTGTTGATGACCATTAGAGAAAAGAATACCAGCAATCCGGCAATCACAAGACCGCTCACGTAGAACATGATGCTTGTCGGCTGCTGCACTTGTGGGGCGGGTTTCGGGGCTGTCATTCTATCCAGACCTCCATCTCTTTCATCTCCGGCGGCCAATCCGCACCGGGAAAGGGCATGGCCGCCCGCCAGACCCAATCAACCTGGCTGTCGGCCATACGAATCATGACAGTATGCAAAAACACGGAAGGCGTCTGCAGCTGCTGGTTGATTAACCACTTCAACCCGTTTACGATGCGCCGCATAGAGTTGTCAAGAATGTTTCTTTCTCTAAAGTTGAAATCGGTGACCAGTGAATTTTACTGACGATTTTCAGGAAATTTTCCAAATTAAAGTTGGGTTTCTGCTGAGCATTGATTATTCTCTCTCGTGCACCTTTTAATCTTCGTGTTTTTACCCATCTTCGCAGCAAAAGCACTAGGCTGACTGCAAATAGCCCTAATAATGGTTGCCACATCCAAAATACCACTGCGGCAATAAGAACACCTCCTGCAATTGAGTATCCTGCCGCCTTAAAGGCGATGTGATCGGATCGACAAGCGTGTATTGCGGTAACACAACAGCGGCAATCGCCTTACGGGTACTTGATGAGATGCTCTGCTCCGTAACGAGATCCCAGCCGATGGCAGCGTCTCCAACATGCTCTCAACGGTATTTTGGAGCAAAGTCGAAATTTAGGAAACAGCTTCATCGAGGGCTCGGAAATCCAATTCGCCCTTTTCCCAGTGCGCAAAGAGTTCATGTTGCCATTGGTTTAGAAGCTTTTCGTCGTTAAACAAATATAGACCGCAAAAGGGTACAAGAAGGAAGATGCCGGCGAGCGGTAACCAAGACCAAGCGATTCCCGCCCAGAAAATAGAACCCAGACCAACGATTGTGACGGCAACAATCAGATTGCGAAAATGTTTTGCTCGGCGGTCGATCATTTGCGTTGTTTGGTCGATAGCGATTTTATAAGAAGACAAGGTTCACCGTTTCAATAAAATCGAGTGTTCAAACCCAACCCAAATCCAGGAAGAGAGCATACGTATTCGTTTCTTCAACGCTATAGCTTAGTGGGGTGGACTTGATGGCGCCATTGGTTGCGAAACCGGATCCTATCACCGAAATGAAAGCAGTTTCAAAAATGCTGCAGCCAGCGCATTTAATTTAATCCGATTCATGCTGTATGACCATTGTAAATTTTCTTGACAACTGATTATCAGTGCACAAAATCGGGCTGGAAAACATAGAGGGAAATACAGTGATAAAACGGCGTCTCGTCGAGACTTGGAAACCATGGTCTGTCCCTTATTTTTCTCCGAAAACCAGACTCCATTCTCTATCGCACTTGTCATGCACAGATCAAGACCAGACTTATGTTCCAATAAATGATCAGCTTCAGTGAGAGCTTCTTCTGCTTCAGTGATCCAATATAACTTGATATTTTCTAAATTCAATTCGTCTTTTTTTATCATAAAAACTTTGAGTTATTTTGATCAATTTGAAAGACAATTCCCTATGCTGTGATATATAGAATACAACTTATTTATACCCAATACCCACAACAGTTGATAATTAAGATGCGACTCTGTGTCCTTCTCCCGCTCGAAGGATTATAGGATGTCCCGCATTCCCGTCCCAAGTTATTTACTTATTTATGGACGTCCCGGACTTCCCACTTGTGGCACAGGAGGGTCTGACGAAAAAATCGGTTGCGGATAAAATCCATGTACTGTTCGGTATGAATGATATTTTGGCTGATTCGTCCCAGCGTCTCGTTAACCTCCTTGGGGAAGCCGCTGGTCAGCATGGTGGAAAAATCAGCTTCGCCAAGGTATTGCAGGCCATGTCTATCCGCCCGCTCGATAAACTGGTGGAAATACACAGGCGCATTAATTTCCTCTCCATTTTTATCAACAAAACTCAATTGCGCCGTTTCTGAATCAGCCATTTCACCCTTCTTTGGTTTGTTTGGCCAATAAGTCCTTTATTGTCTGTTCCACTGGCGGGGGAGCTTCGAAATGCACTGGTGGGCCATCATTCACCCGGCAGGCCAAGGGGATTTTTTTGTGTATTCCTGGAATAAATGGTCTGGGGGAAGTGGCTGTCAGCCCCCAAACCATACAGAATTTCTTTTCTTCGGTCAGCAAGAGAAATGACATGAGGCTTGGATTATTTGCTACTTTTTTCCCTTCGATGAAAAGTTCTATTTTAGGTCTGCCCGGTAGGTTGAATTTATTATCCCCATCCGGATCTACCCCCTGAAGAATGACCGGTTCATTCCCTTTGAGAAAAGGAACCGCAAGACCGGTTGAAGCCTCGCTGAAAAATCTTGCATCAAAATCCATTGAATCCAGAAATTCTTTTTCAAATTTGGTGCGGTAATTCTTGGGTAGCAGTCCCAATCGTACCTCGGTGACAGAGTCTTCCGGGGCAGGGTACCAGCCATCGCAGCCGCCGAAGAAAGCACAGCGATGAAAAAAGAAGATGGGATTCCAGTCAAAACACCATGGTAATGGCTGTTTGTGCCAGGCTTTAGGATCTCCGATTATCAATCTTTCTTCGGTAAGCAGGTCGGCTGGATTTTCAAGGTTTGGGAGTTCGATCCCGTCAATATCCTCCGGGTCCGGCAGGATCACATATCCTTTTCCAAAATGATTCCGCGGACAGAGGCCGGGATGGTCGGTTTGCAAGCGCATCTTAATGTCCATGGTCAAAGGCTCTTCCACGGGAACACGCCAGTCGATGCCGCCATAGGCATTATTATAGGTAAGTTCCATCTGCTCGAAAGGCTCCGGCCTGGAAAAATGAATCCGGCCGGCCTCTTTGCAAGACACTATTCTCTTACCGAAAACAGCTACACTTTTTTTAAACTTTCCAACCTGCAACGAAGTGGTAATGGAGGTGGCAGGCCTGCCTCCGGGCGGAATGGCCAGGCCTTTAAGGGCAATATCAGTACCCTGCTTGATGGGCCAGAAATCGGTGCCGGCCTTTATCCTAGGGTCTTCAGCAGGGTCAAAAAAATTATTATAAAGCGGGATTGGCTCAACAAGTTGCACTCTGTCCGATTCTTTGTATGAAAAAGTCATTTTCATCAAGGCGAACACATGAGTGTCACTAGTCTGATTAGGAGTGACTCCCAAATAAATATCAAAATCCTGTTGAGCGGTACCTTGTTTACTTTTTGCCATGTCTCTAGTCAATGAGGAAATTTTCTACAGCATTATTTTTTGCAATTCATCATAAATTATCTAAAAAACTTGTTGGATCTTGATCCCCCGAGGCAGATGAACCAGCGCCTCGCTGCCAGCCAAAGGCGTGTCCTTCAGCTCCGTGTTGTCCGCCACCGCTGACATCAATAACACCTTCTCCACCAACCCAGGAATTACCGATACCAATCTTGATTTGCGGGGGACCAGTGCCGGTCAACGCGCTGATACCGGCGCCGGCAAGTCCGCTCAGGGTATTCTTGGCCAAATTCAACGCCTGACCTCTTATGAAATTACTTGAGAGGCTATTCCCAACAGATCTTAGGGCTCCTCCCCATGTTGCCTGGAAAGCTGCTCTTGCTGCGTCTTTGGCTCCAATCATGTTGCCCAGTTTATTGAAAAGCAAGTCTATGCCTATTGAAACTACAATCGTCAGAAGCCCTGCAAAAAAATCACCCCAAGTCAGTCCGACCTTAACCGTGTTCAGGTTGCTGAGCAAAGAACGGGAAGCCGGCAGACTAACAGGTTCTCCGCAACTGATGAGAATAGTATAGGGAGGCCAAATAGCTGCACAGCCTGTAGCCTTTGATCGCATCTTGACTGTGGATGCGCTGAACATAACTTTCCGACTAGAAAGGGGCCACATCTTAAGATACCAGATATTGGCCGGCGGGATAGTCACGTCCGGGATCAGAGGACCGATATCGTGCCCTTCCAGCATAATAAACCCACCTTTATGGAAAACAGTATCGGTGAATTTATTTTTTCCCAGAACAAATCCTGCCGTCCAAAGCATAGTGGTTATCATTTCAATTGCAGCGGTAGGCGCAGGAGGTATCGGCACGGCAGGTGGAGGAAGAACCAGACCATGAGTTCCCGCACCAGCAGTAATATCCCATGGTATGTTGACAGGACAGGAGCTAAGGCCCAGCATGGCAAGATCCTTTTGTTGTAAGTTGGTCAGCCAGGCGCACGGCAAGACGGACTGTCCGCTCGGCGCCTATTTCGTATTCATAAGAAAAACAATAACGGTAGACCATGTAAAAACGCATTTCTTCCGGCAAAATGACAATGGTGTCGGCACGGAGTTTCTTTTCCACCATTTTATCTTTCAAAAGGATGTCCGCCCATATTTCCAAAGCCGGCAATAAAATTTTAATTTCTCCGGCAGGTGAGAGGCCCTTCAATACTATTTCCGTGTTTGGCTCAAGTTCTTCAATATCCAGATCCAAACCGGGATGAGCACGGTGATATAAAGTTGGAGTAGTAGTTATTGACCTTTCTTCATCCAAAAGATGAGGATTCTTCAAATCTTCCGGACCAAGGCCCATGGATCTGTAAGCGTGCACAGCAGTCGACAGAGGGACGGTGGCCCAATAGGCCGGATCAGGACTGTCTGTTGGAGAAGATATGAGCTGGTCCGGATCTTCTATATTGGGGAGTGGTCGTATTTTGTCGAATCTTGGAAATCCCTTGGGAGGTTTGAATTGTGCATTTATTCCGGGTATCATTTGCTCTACCGGTAACCCCTTCCCCTCCTGATTTCTGGGGTCAGCCACCGAGACGAAAGAGCCGTCATCAATCTCCACTTCCACCTTGCCGCCATGGGCATTGCCATAGGAGATCGGCATTTTTTCAAAGGGCAGCGGTTCAGTGATTTTGTCATTATGCCAATAGCGGTCGCCAAAGATAGCCAGACTGCGTTTAATGGAGCTGACCTGGATCGAGACCGTCATCCGTGAGGCAGGACGTCCTCCTGGCGGGTAGGCATTGCCGAGGACAATGACATCGAGATTATCCTCCTTGGGGAAGTCGTCTCGTGGTAAAAGCCCCAACGGAGTTTCCTCGTCTTCCTTAAACATGGGATAGGGGTTGTCAAGGTCAGGCTCACATTGACCATTGGGCAAAATACGAAAGGTTCCTTTTGCAGCGAGTATCCCCATGCGCCGTTCAGAATCAGGAATTTCCCCTATTCCAAGGTTAGTTGCAAGAAAGGTTTTGTTGACAAGTTCCATAGCAGAATCAATTCAAATGAATCATTTCACCATTGATACAAACATCATCGGTAGCCTTGATATTGATCGGTCCCGCACCTGCTTCCAGGTCGATGCTGTCGGCCTGTAAACGTAATCTGCCCGGTAGTTCGACATCAACGTCCTTGTGCAGAAGTCGTACAACAGGTCCGGAATCTGTCTGGAAAATTTCCATCAGTTCCTGTCCATCACTGCCGGTAACCCGAATCGCCTCATCCCTTGCAAGCTCCAATAGGCTGCCGGTCTTTCGCTTTATCTCAGGGCGACGAGAGAAACCGTCGATCACACCGGTAACGACCATTTCATCCCAGTTGCCGGGTTTAACCAAAAGAACTCTGTCCTTAGCCCGAACCGGTAAATTCTGCAATGTCGGCACCCACTGTTCATACTCCCTCCCGGCTGAATCTGTCCATTTAACCAAAACCCTGCCTGCCAGCGTCGGATGGCGCGCATCGATACATTCTCCCACAAGGTTTTTAGCGTTTTTATCAGAATTATGGGTGTAGATAGTGCGCATCGATTTCTCTAGAATTTCATCAATAGCTTTTTTAGTCGTGCTTTGCGTCAATGCGGTTTCGATATTTTCATCATCACAACAGACTTGATTGTAACTGTCGGTTTCTTTACTCTCGCTTTTAATCATTCATATTCCCCATGTGCTTACTTAAATATGGATAATCGACCGTAACCATATGATTTAAGCGTTCAGTTTGATAGAAGGTCCGGAAACTGTGACACCACCGCCATCCAATTTGACCGTTCCACCACCTCCTTTAATCTTTACTTCTGAAACGCCACCAATTGAGACTTTTCCCGATGAGTCAATGGTAATCGTAGTTCCGTGTATCTTAATGACGCCGCTTCCAATATCTATGTCAGGACTGATTATTTTTGTTGTTGTGGTACCTTTGACCTCTACTGCTGGACTTGTGATCGTTGCCTTGGATGTCCCAGTAGCATCGAAGTTGGGAGTGCCAATCGATTTGATGCCGGGCCCACCATTCCCTGTAATCTCAACGCCCTTACCCTTCCCATGAAGCTTCACGGCCGCAGAAGCTGTGGTGCTATAATCACCGCCGGTGACAGACACAGTTCGTTTTCCGGCTTGTACGGTCAAACTGGTGTCGCCTTTGACGGTGACCGAACGTGTGCCGGACTGGACAGTAGTCGCATCATTGCCAGATTTGATGGTCGCCGTGCGGTTGTTCTCCACCGTCGTGGCCATATCCTTCTGGGCATGGATGGTGATGTTCTCCTTACCCTTGGAATCATCCATGGACATTTCATTATACCCGCCGCCGCCGGGTGTCGAATTGGATTTCATCCCGCTGACCACCTTCTGGCCGGGCAGTCCAAAGGGTGGCATCGATTCGGCGTTGTAGACCCGGCCGGTAATAATGGGGCGGTCAGGGTCGCCCTCAATAAAGCTGACAATCACCTCTTCACCGATACGGGGGATGTCAATACCCCCAAAGCTTTTTCCGGCGTGGACCTGGGATACACGGATCCAGCAGGAAGTGTTCTGGTCGTATTCCCCCTCCCGGTCCCAGTGAAACTGTACTTTCACCCGCCCGTGTTTGTCCGTATAGATCTCTTTTCCGGATGGACCGGTGACCATGGCGGTCTGGCTGCCCTGGATGATCGGCTTGGGAGTTGAGCGCTCAGGCCGGAACTGAACGGAACTATGAATTACCGTAAAAGAACAAACACACGTCTCGTTCATCTGGTCCGAAGTCTCATAGGCTTCGGCGGCCGCCTGATAACCGGTTGATACAACCAGGTACTCCCTGTTCTGGTTTATTCGGGAATGCTTAGCCAGGGTGAAAAGATATCCCGAACAAATACCCCGGGAATCCGACTGGCCTGTGCAAACTTCATGGGATTGAGCCAGCTCTTCCATTCGCAGTTTTGCATATTTATCCCCATCCGTCTTCTCCGAATATTCACCGGGGTAATCATAGATTTCATAATCCGCCTCGGCATGGGGCATTTTCAGCTTTTCAATACTCATCAAAGAGGTGCTGGGTTTTTCAAAATTATAATCGACATGGGCAAATTTCCCTGACCGGACACGTTTCTCAACCGTCCATTCACTGATTCGCTCTAAAATTGCCGAGCCTTGCGCATCGGCAATAAAATCTATCTCACCATAATCTCCATATGGGTCATGCTTGCTCCGGGAATCACAAAGAACAATGGTGCATTTTCCCTGCTCGTGAAGGAAATAATGGTAGATGCCCTCCTGCTCCATCAGACGGCTGACGAAATTGAAATCTGTTTCCCGGTACTGTACACAGTAGGTCCAGGTCCGATACCCACCGGAAAGCCGATCTTCGATGTCGCTGAACCCGAGATCATTGAATACTTGTTTGATGATGTCCGGCACCGTTTTTTCCTGAAAAATACGGCAATCGGAAGTCTGGGTAAGGAACCATAACCAGGGCACCATTGTTGCCCGGTATTGAGCAAACTGAACGCTGGTTGACACCCCCTGCACAAAGCGATTGATATAACCGTTCCAGTAACGCATTCCGCCTTCCGGAAGTTCCATGCGAATGGTTACATTCTGCCCGATGATATCGTCAAAATTGATCTCGTAATCCTCGCTTAACAAATCGAGATCAAACTCGGACAGGTGGCTGATTTCTTCATGACCTGAGAAACTACGCAGCAATAAAACATCTTCGCCCAAAGGTGTATCAATGGCTATATTTCGGGTTGCCTGGGTAGGTTGCGGCATGGTACAGCCCCCTTGATTCAGATTTGACGGTCCCGTAAAAAGTCCAACTTCTGCGTTGTGCTGCATTTCGCAATCATTCAACGTACGAAAAGTACGCCTCATGATTGCAAAATTTGCACGCCTTGAATTTGAACTTTTTACGAAACCGTCTAAATCGGACTTTTTACGAGTTCATTAGATTTGATTCAATTTAAAACCAAAAACCAAGCCGCGGGGCCCCAACGAGCCCCGCGGGAATCAAGTAGCCGAGTTTCTTATGCCTCGCCTTCTTCAACTTTCCAGTTGTACTCAACATTACCTTTTGAATTGCCCGTATTATCCGCTTCGGTATAGGTGACTTTGATTTCTTCAAAGTTCAAGGAAAAGTCTTCCGTCGGCACATCTTCCGATTGACCACTGCCGGAGATATTGTAGCTTGTGACCAAAACGTTTTTCAGCTCATAGGCATAATAGGTCACTCGTCCGGCATCCGTATATGACGCTGTCAGGTGGATATCGACTTTGGGAAAGACTTTACCCTTGCACACGGCTTCGGCTATCTTGGGACTAGCCTTGTCGAGCTCTTTGGTTGCATGGATGTCTTCCACTACCACATCCCCCCGGCGTCGTGTCGGTCCGGTAGAGGCGCCTCCCGGTTGCGTGAGCCCTTGGCTGAAAGAAGCTAAATCGCTCCAACTTTTATGCTCCTTGTCCTGTGCCTCACCCTCAAGTCCATCAAATTTGATATAAGCCGCCATTTTTTCCCCCCTTATTTAGATGTTTATATGAAAAACTACAAGCTTCAGAGCTTATAGCCATGGATTGCCATCGTTCCACGCTTAGTGCTCTAATTCATAAATACGATGACGTATTTTTGTATGCTCACTATTCCGTATAAGGTGAAGTCCAAAAGTTTGAAGTTTAAAGTGCCTAAAGTGAGCTAAAGTGAGCTAAAGTGAGCTAAAGTGAGCTAAAGTGAGCTAAAGTGAGCTAAAGTGAGCTAAAGTGAGCTAAAGTTGAGGAACGCGCTTTCAGCGCGATCAATTATAATTAAAAATGGATAGAATACCTTAACTTTAGGCACTTTAGATCACTTTAGGCACTTTAAACTTTTGCATAAATAGAATGAATAAGCCAAGTTATAAATACGTGACCGTAATTACGAATACATGTACTTAGGTAAAAGAATAGCTGAAACCACCGTCTTGCACACCCACGATAACCCGAGCCAGCACTTTCCCCTCCATCATGCATGATAAAAGTTCGCTGCTGATTTCAGGTAACAGGGTATGGGACAAAATAGCATCCACCATTCGTGCACCGCTTTCCACCTCGGTGCAACGGTTTTGGACCAATTCGACAACCTCGTCGTCATAAGTGAATGGTACCTGATGATTTTCCTGGATACGTTTTTCAATTCTACCCAATTGCAGACGAATGATCTTCCTCAGCACTTCGTCGCCAAGAGGATAAAACGGAACCACTGTCAACCGTCCCAGAAAAGCTGCAGGAAATGCTTTCAGCAAAGGCTCTCGCAGCGCCTTGACCATACCCTCGGGATGGGGCATGAGTTCCGGGTCCTTGCACATGCTCATTATCAGATCGGTTCCCACATTGCTGGTGAGAAGAATGATGGTATTCTTAAAATCGATCATTCTCCCCTCACCATCTTCCATTCTTCCTTTATCGAAAACCTGGAAAAAGACTTCGTGCACGTCCTTGTGGGCTTTTTCCACTTCATCCAGCAGTACGACACTGTATGGACGCCTGCGAACAGCTTCAGTGAGCACTCCGCCTTCACCGTATCCCACATATCCAGGGGGGGCTCCTTTTAAGGTCGAAACAGTGTGGGCTTCCTGAAACTCGCTCATATTAATGGTGATAACATTCTGCTCGCCCCCGTAGAGGGCCTCTGCCAAAGCTAGCGCTGACTCTGTTTTGCCCACACCGCTCGGTCCCACCAGCAAAAAAACACCGATCGGTCGAGCCGGATTCTCCAACCTGGCCCGCGAAGTCCGAATGCGCATGGCGATAGCATCCAGGCCATGTCGCTGTCCGATCACACGTTTTTCGAGCGTATCAGCCAGATGCATGATGGCCTCAATTTCATTTTTGACCATGCGGCCAACCGGGACACCGGTCCAGTCGGCGACCACTGATGCTACCACCTGAGCACTGACGCTCGGCAAAATCAACGGAGATTCCCCCTGGATATCGCTAAGCTTGTCCATCAGCTCTTTCAGCTCAGCCATCATGGTTTCGCGTTCCTGCGGGGTCAGAATGCCGCTTCCGGCCTCTGTCTGCGAAACTTCATTTTTTTCCGACCCGGCCTTGGTCTCAGCTTCTGAAAAACCCATTTCGGCGGAATTTTCATCAATGGATTTTCCGGTACCAGCCCTGAGATTACCTCTTAGTTCAAGAATCTTATCCACTAGATCTTTTTCTTTTTGCCAGCCATCTTCATGCACTTTCAGTTCTTCGACTTCATGAGCCAGCTGGGCTTTAATCTCATCCTGCCGATCCTTGCGAACCAACCCCACCGCTTCTTCACGGGTTAAAATTTCATTTTCCGTCTCCAGCGCCGAGATACGCCGTCGGCATGCTTCAACGGCCGGAGGTGTCGCATGCAGACTGACCGCCACCCGTGCACAGGCGGTGTCCAGCAGACTGACCGCTTTGTCAGGAAGCTGACGAGCGGGAATATAGCGATGAGAAAGCTGTACCGCAGCTACCAGCGCTTCATCGAGTATTTGCACCCGATGATGCTTCTCACTGACGCCTGCTAATCCGCGCATCATGATAACTGCCTGATCTTCAGACGGTTCATCAATTTTCACCACCTGAAATCGCCGGGTAAGAGCGGCATCCTTTTCAAAATACTTTTTGTACTCGGCCCAGGTTGTCGCCGCAATGGTCCTGAGCGTCCCCCGGGCAAGGGCAGGCTTGAGCAAATTTGCAGCATCTCCAGAACCGGCGGCACCACCGGCACCGATCAGGGTGTGGGCCTCGTCAATGAAGAGGATGATCGGTTTGGGTGACGCCTGGACCTCTTCAATGACCTGCCGCAGACGGTTTTCAAACTCCCCTTTCATGCTGGCGCCCGCCTGGAGCAGCCCCAAATCCAGAGTACGCACAGAAACATCTTTCAACGGCGGTGGAATATCGCCCGATACGATACGCTGAGCAAATCCTTCCACAACTGCTGTCTTTCCGACACCCGCCTCACCCGTCAGAATGGGATTATTTTGACGACGGCGCATAAGGATGTCAATAATCTGACGGATTTCCTTATCCCGGCCCAAAATCGGATCGAGCGACCCTTTTCGGGCGGTTTCCGTCAAATCCATGGAAAACTGAGCCAATGCTTCCTGTTTGCCCATTGCCGCCGGTGCCACCGCACCGCTGGCCTCGCCAGGGGCGACACCACCACCCACCCGGGTACCGTCTTGTGCGCCGAGAGCATCTTCTGGTGAACCGCTAACAACGGATGAAAACCTGTCCGATAGGTCTTCCACCTTTATTTTTTTAAATTCAGAGGATATCCCGGGCAATATTGCTTTCAGACCCGGTGTCTTTAACAGTGCAATGATCATATGTCCTGTACGCACCTGGGAGACACGAAAGAGCAGTGTGCTGTAAACCCATGCCCTTTCAACAGCCTCTTCCAGGTGGGGTGAAAAGTCCGATATGGAGGTTGCCCCACGCGGCAGACTATCCAGAGAAGCTGTAATGTCGGATGCCAGACGGGAGGGATTGAGGTCGTAGTGATTAACAATACTATGAAGATCCGAATTTTGCAACTGCAGAACCATGTTTAGCCAATGTACCATTTCAACATAGGGATTTCCGCGCATCTTGCAAAATACAGTAGCACTCTCCACCGATTTATACGCCAGACTGTTAAGCTTACCAAACAACGTTGTACGACTTATTTCCGCCATGATGATGTCCTTTTGCTGTTGTTCAATCCATGGTTATTTTATGCCCGAATACCAGCGAGGGTTCCTGCAGCTCCATGCTAACACACCTCTGACTGAAGCTTAAGATCTTTAACATCCTGTTCAAAGGGATAACTTTGAACCCAGGTTGTCCATCCCAGACGCCCTGATTCACCAAGGCTTATTTTCGGCACTTCGGATGCCTTCAAGATAAGCTGAAGTTCCCACGACAGTTCGTCTCCCACATAATTTCTCACCCAGTCTTTCAGTGTTGCATAACTATTTCCTCCCAGCAGCATTTGTTCATATTTTTTCAGGCTCATGGGGCCCAATACTATTCTGAACTTTTGCTGGCAATCCCATACCTGGGAACCCACGATCGCGTTAACACCTACGGTTGCTGAATCGGCGGACTGACCCAATCGGCATCGGTAAGTATCGGGAATCCTGACCCACTGGCCGATAAACTCCTCGATGGATGTCTTTATGCCGAAATAATGTTCTAAAATCGCACGCAGCCCCTCGGCATGACGCGTCTGGCAAGATAAATGTCCGGAAAAATGCAACTTTGCCACATCAGGAACATTATCCCGGTGGCAAAGGGAGTCAAGGCCGATGCCGATCAGGCTTCCGATATAGACTGAGAAGCGATCTTCATAGGGACGGTCGTAACTTACAGTTTGACACTTGCAGGCCCAGGCCCGGTAGAACAAACTGATCATGCGGTGATTAAAAATATCTAAAAAACGGGCCAATGTATGGTCGTTATGATTCAGTTCACGGTCGTGAATGTAATCCGTAATGTGAAGCGGCATGGGCCCCTGAGGCCCGAGCAGTCCCAGAAAATTGACTATAAGGCGCGGCTTGCTGGTTTCTGTAGCTTGCTCATAACGCTGAAGCGTAGTCGGAGGAAATCTCAAAGAACATTCCTGGCAAAATTGAACCGGTTCATCCGACGAACGGGTTGCATAACCCACCCGGGGTTTATCCGAAAAATGGCATTCCAGCCGTCGGACAGCCTGAAAGAAACTGACCCCCACAGGGTTTTCGAGAAATCGCAGTTTTAAAGCGTTTGTCTGATCCCCAAATTTGCCGGCCATCGCATAATTTCTCCACGTTCCCGCGTTTTGATCACCGTTTCCGTGAACGAGTTAATTGAGACATACTTGGAAAGAAAAACGTTCATTACAGCTCCTAAAAGAAATACTCCGGTTCCCTCGAAAGCCGATTCATCAAATTCGAGTGTAACCTCAAGACCCCGAACAAAAGCTACCTGTCCCTGGTCACTGATCCGGCGGGTGATGGGGCGGCTGTTAACGGCCAATAAACCTTCTATCTGTTTTTTAGACTGGATATTGCGGGCGTCACAATACAACCTGAACAAATCCCGAATGGCGGCCGAGCCTTTTTGATCCTGACCTTCTACTAATGAAAGATAATTTAGACTCAGGTGATTAATAATACGCCAGCAGATCTCTCCTTCGGCATTAGAGGGGCGGGGTGGTGTCGGTCCCCCCACACACCGCACGGACTCCACCGGTGAAGCGATGTCAAGGTTGAAATCCGTTTTACCCCGACCAACCCCCATTTGAATGGGAAGATCGCGGTTGGTACAAAGGGTTTCAACTCCCAGCTGCCGCAAATCGGATCGGTACGGTGCTGCGGCAGAATCTACAATTGACAAAAATACTTCACTGCCGCCGTAGCTGGATCGGCGACCCCGCTGCTTCTCCCTGCTCGACATTATACGGGGGGTGCGATTCACCTTGAAGTATGCGCCACTGCCATTTTTTTCTTCTACATCAGTAGCCGAATAAAAAGGGGTAAAAGATTGTTTTTCATCGGCACGAACGCCGTAACCGGTTACGTTGGTCACCTGAAAGACCTCATAATCCATGGGGCAGGTCCGATTGGGAACAACGTGAAACTCAGTAAATTTATCGGACAAATGAATAACATCAGCCCGTTTTGAAAACAGGTTGATCGCCGTGGTGCAATACAAAGCAAAATTAGTAGCATCAATCCGCCCTTCAAGCGCCGAGTCTTCTTGATCAAGAAGAATAACCAGATCAATAAGGTTGCTTTGGCATTGTTCGATGTAGCGTCGCAGGCCATTGATTCGGAAGAATAAAAACCGTTGCGGAAAGGCAAAATATTCCCGGAGCAGCCGATAGCCCCGAAAAGATCGGGCCACAACCGGCAAAAGGGCTTCCTCATCAATAAATCCAACCGGCTCGATATTTTCAGGCGGCAGCACATGCTGCCAGGCATAAGGCTTTTCCGTTGGCCGGACCAGTAAATTTTTACGGTGAGCAAAGATTTGCTCGTAAATTTTCATCGGAAAATCTTCAGCACCCCGGATAAAAAAGGTTAATGTATCCAGGTTTAATTCAGAAAAGGTCAGATCTGACCGAGTTTCAAGGCGAATACGGATCCCTGCTTTGGCAGCAGTCATCGAATCCGGTGGCTTCAGGCTGCTTATATCCCGCGCAAAATAATCCGCTTGAATTATTTTGACTGGCCAAAGCATGACAGAATGTCTGGTACGATACTCGCACGCAGTTCGATCATCGGGGCCGATCACCGACCGTAAAACCGTTCCCCGCTGAATCTCAAATCCATTTTCCAGGCCGCTTCCCCTTATGTCAAAGTTGAACCCGACAACTGCCATGGAGGGAGTTGGAGACAGATAGTGAGGATAAACGGTTTCCAGCATCGCCTGGCTAAACTGTGGAAATTCGGCATCTAATTTCAGATGAACACGCGCAGCAAGAAATGCGAATCCTTCCAGCAACCGTTCCACATAAGGGTCACCACAGGCAAATTCATCCAGAGAGAGCCGGCCGGCAACTTTAGGAAACTCCCTAGCAAAATCACCTGCCGTACTCCGCAGATGTCGGAGTTCCTCATTATAATATCTCAATAACCGTCTATCCACTGCCCCCCCAATTTACCCGGGCCTTGCCTGTTTCAAGATCCAATTCGGTTTTAATAAACAGCGATTCGGGAATGGATTGGGTCCATAAAATCCCATGGATTTCAAAACTAAGCGCGCGGCGATTGCTCATTGAATCCGGATCTATCGTTATGCCAATGGAAAGGGTATCGGGAAGAATACGCGGCTCAAAACGCCGAATCGCTTCAATTAGTTGATACCGCATGTCATCGACACTAAGGCTGGACGCCGTCATCCCTGCTACGTTCTGTACGCCAAAATTCAAAACCGATGATACGATATCATCAAACTCGTCCAAACTGCTTTGCCCAACATCGGCGTGAGTGTTCAGCAGCCAGGACAGATCGCGCAAAACCGCTTCCCGGTATCTTTGTAGGCTCACCACACGCTTATTACGGCTTTCCTGCTTTTTTTCCGGCTCATCGTCGGTCAGCCTGTCCAGCAGACAAGGCTGTAATTTTTCTAACGGTGTCAGCTCAGCCATGCTGAACGCTTTCTTTTGGTAGGATGTTCAAAGGATCGAGGGTCACTTCTCGAATATCCAGCAAAGGATATTCTCCATGATCCGTAGTCAGCATGCGCTGCCCTAAACCAATAAAAAAATTATTCCCCAGATTCCTCCAGTTGGTTTTTCGGCTCATCCGAAATCCGCTGTCCTCCTCTTCTTCCGAACCGGGATACCGGCTTGGAATAAGGCCAACCGCCTGACCTTCATTGGTCCATGTGAATGTTGCCGTAAGCCATATCACATCACGGAGATTGACAGGTTTTTCGATTTGTATTTTTCGAATCCGCTCAAAAGGTACCCAATAATACTTTCCGTTGATGATGGCTTCAAAAATGGGCCCCAGCCTCTCATCTGCATCAGCAATCCACGTGAATGCCTGCCCGTCTATTTGCCCTGATATCGCCGGAGCCGCCTCGAAGGCCTGGTCGCGCAGACCAACTGCAGGTTCGGATTGACCCGTAACCAACAGGCTTGGTATCTGGGTGAGCCATACCATCCAGTCCAAAGGTTCACCAAAAATTAACGGGGTGCGTTTGCCTTGAAAAACATCGGCGCGCAACACCTCACAATTCAAAGCAGGACGATATACTTGGGCCATCAGCAAAACATCCGAATCCGTTTCGGCCGCTACATTAAGTTGGGTAAGGGCGCGTTCCCACTGCCCCATAACACTTAGCAATTGAAACAGAAATATCCTCAGCTCAACTTTTTCAGGATGTTTGCGAATTCTCTCTTTGAGTTCAGCCAACGCTTTTTCAAGATCACCGGATTGAAGATATGTCTCTGCTTGCATGGCTCCTCACTTTTTCATTTATTACCAGTTTAACCAAGATGCGTGTTTTAATGAAATCAGTCTCCACCCTTGGCCGATGGCAGTTTTGAGACCAATCTTAAGGATACGGTCAAGCCTTCCAACTGATAATGAGGGCGCAGATAAAACTTGGCGCTATAGTATCCCGGATTGCCTTCAATATCCTCGACCACGACTTCTGCAGCCGATAATGGATATCTCGATTTAACTGATTCCGAAGCGGTCGAATCCGTGGTAACATATTGGGTGATCCAGTTGTTCAGCCATTTTTCCATATCTCCCCGCTCCATGAAAGAACCCACTTTATCCCGTACGATGCACTTGAGGTAATGAGCAAAGCGACTTATTGCAAAGAGATAGGGCAGTCTGGCCCCTAAATTTGCATTGGCGGTGGCATCCGGATCATCATACTCCGCTGACTTTTGCAAGGATTGCGCCCCCACGAATACCGCATAGTCGGTATTCTTCCAGTGAGAAAGCGGTATTAATCCGTTTTTGGCCAGTTCCGCTTCTCTGCGGTCGGTGATAGCTATTTCTGTCGGACATTTCATGTCCACGCCGCCATCATCCGTGGGAAATGTGTGACAAGGCAATCCTTCCACCATACCACCACTCTCGGCACCCCGTATCTGGGAACACCAACCAAAAAATTTAAAGGCCCGGTTGATATTAACTGCCATGGCAAAGGCGGAATTGGCCCAACAATATTTAGAATGATCGGCCCCTTCGATATCCTCTTCGAAATCAAATTCCTCCACTGGATCGGTTTTGGCTCCATAAGGCAGACGGGACAAAAAGCGGGGCATCGTCAGACCGATATACCGGGAGTCATCCGAGTCTCGAAGAGAGCGCCAGGGCGCATACTCAGCGGTTTGCAGAATTTTTGTCAAATCCCTTGGATTCCCCAACTCCTGCCACGTATCCATGTTCATCAGCCCTGGATCGGAGGCGGAAATAAACGGTGCGTGTGCCGAAGCAGCAATTTTGGCCATCCCATCAAGAATTTGCACATTTTGAGGAGTATGGTCGAAGAAATAGTCACCGACCAAACAGCCATAAGGCTCTCCACCCGGTGTACCGTATTCATCCTCATACATCTTTTTAAACAACGGGCTCTGATCCCATGCGGTTCCCTTGTATTTTTTTAGGGTTTTTGCTAAATCTTTTTTGTTCAGGTCTATTACCCTGATCTTGAGCATTTCATCGGTTTCCGTATTGTTTACCAGATAGGATAATCCGCGCCACGTTCCTTCCAGCTGCTGGAAATCCGGATGATGGATGATTAAATTGATCTGCTCACTAAGCTTTCTATCAATTTCTGCAATAATTGTCTCAATGGTCCTGACGGCATCGTCGGAAATCAATGCGGTTTGTTGCAGCGCTTGGGCCGCCAATTCCTGTACGGCAGCCTGAACAGCCTCGCTGGCTCTATCTGTCTTGGGTTTAAATTCTTTCCGGAGGAGCCCTTCAAATTCACCCATCTCAATGGTTTGGGCTTCTGCCGCTTCTGTAGCGGCGGCCTTGTTTTCATCTGCCATGATCAACTCTCCCCTTCTGTTTTTTCGGATTCCTCATTCGGTTTGGGTGTCGAGGACAACGCCTGCATGAGCGCCGGATCGTTTAGAAGCCGGGCAACAAGCTCTTCCGCACCCCCCTTGCCGTCCATATAGGTGAGTAAGTTGGCCAATTGTGTTCGGGTTGTGAGCAGTTTGTTCAGGGACTCAACTTTTTGGGCTATTGCAGCCGGTGAAAAGTCATCCATGCTTTCAAAGGTCAGATCGACGTTGAGATTACCTTCTCCGGTCAACGTGTTTGGAATCTGAAAGGCAACCCTCGGCTTTGCAGATTTCATCCGTTCATCAAAATTATCCACGTCGATTTCCAAAAATTTTCGATCTGCTACGGCTGGTAGTGCCTCTTCCGGTTTACCGGACAAATCGCCCATTACCCCCATCACAAAAGGCAGATTAATCTTTTGTTCCGCTCCATAGGTTTCCAGATCATACTCTATTTGAACCCTCGGAGCTCTATTGCGCGCAATAAATTTTTGACTGCTGGCTTTTCCCTTGACCATGATGTTTTCTCCTTTTCTCGATATCTTTTTAATTTTGCGAGTTACGGTTAATCACAAATTTGTCAAAAACAATGCCGAACTGTTTTACGAACTATTGAATTCACTGTCGGTTAGTTCTTCACTGTCGGTTGGTTCTTCCTCACCACTAACCATTTGTACCTGGGTCATTGCATCCGGGGAAATGTTGCGGATGATATCCACAAAAGTTCGGCCAACAAGACGTTTAGCCCGCCTTAGCAGCAAAGGCACGGGGCTGGATGGTTCATTTTGTTCATAATAAACAATAATCATGTCTAAAGCTTTATGTACGTCCTGATTCGATGTGATCTGACCGGATAATTCTTGATTTAAGGATTCAACCGCTGAAAGTTTCATCTCTTTGTTAACGTCCGACCGGGGTTCATCTAATGGGGGTTGCTTGCCTTTGAAATAAGTTTTTATTTTATTCTGTGTCTGCTTGAGAAATGAAGAACTCGTACCATACCCCCTGCGCTCCAGGTACATACCTGTTTTTGTGTGCATTTGTTTCAACACTTGCTCAAGCCTGTCGAAATTGGGTGCCATTGCCGTCCCCACATGGTCAATTAACATGTGGTCCAAGGCATGTAAATGCTCGATGCATCCGTGCAGTATCTGATCGGTATTTTGTAACTCCTGAATATCGGTCTGCTCGAAAGCAGCATCAATGAGCTGCGTGGTAGGAAAATCTTTAGCTTCCGTCTCAGGCACTGAAATTTCCCCAGATGCCACCATAAAATGTCTCAGGCTCGGTTGGGGCAAACGAACATTGTCAGGTTTGCAAAGCGGCACATTCATTAATCGGGGGATGAATTTCATGGCATCCTGGTCGCTCATTACCGACGGAGGGGGGGAAAGAGAACCAATGATGTTCATTCGCTCCATTGGATCATTGTCATCCTCTGGATCCAATTGGGGGAAGAAACATTCCCAATAAGATTCTATAACACGTCGCAGCAAAGCCAGCCCATCGTAAAACCCCGGCAGCCCCTCGATACAAAGTTTCGAAACAGTCAAATAAAGTATCAACCTGAGATCCCGACTGCGCTCAAGCAATTTAAGACTCTGGCTTTTTACTTTTTTCCAATCAGGCTCCTCGCTTTTATGGATATGATCCCCTACCTGGGTTTCTTCCGTGCCTTGAGCAAGTCGATCGAGCTCCAAGAATTCGATATCGTAGGAAATATCCTCTCCACAGGGAGCATCCGGTGAAATTTCAGTTAGAAATGCATCAAGGTCGAAATGGGTCACGTAAATCCTCTCCTAATCCTAAATTTTTACAGTGATTTCCGGTTAGGAAATAAATGGATCGATGATCGATACAACACTTTCAATGGACTGGGCCGATTACAGAAAAAAAGCTAAAAAAGCCAGGGTTCATGTTGGTTTCGATCTAAGCCGCAGTATTCACCGAAAGATCTTTCTTGCCGATTGCAACGGGGCTGAACGACCCTTTGTTAGTCAGATCCTTTCTCCCGGAGAAACAGGTGTCATGGATCAAGGTTACCATTGCCACGAAAAATTTAATTTATGACATCGCTTAACAGAAAAACACACGCGTTGTTTTATTATTTTAAGATCATCATCTTGTCAATACCGGGCTAAATCAACCGTAATATCGGCGACTTTGGCAAATATTTCACATCTAAGCCATCGGATCAATAAAGATTAATGGCTTTTTTTTCGATAAAAGAAGATATGTATTATTCCAGGATGAATCTATAATATTCTTAACTGTTTAAAAAAACAAGAAAAACCTTTGTGATAAATCAAGTTTAAAGAGTTGTACTTGAAATATTAACATAGGACCGGCGAACTTATTGCAAACAGAATTACAAATAAGAACCAGACCAAAGTTGAATAAAATCATTCGCATTTAAAGAGCGGTTAAAAACTACCAAAAAGTTTTTTTCTGAGATTCCTCCCATAAATACCGCACTAGGTGTACCGGAGCTATGAGATTTTAACAAAGAACACCAAAGGGCTGCCATATCAGAGGGATCTCCTATCGCCTGATTGTCAAGGGGTATATGAACTTCCATTTTTTCTGACAGGTGTCTTACTTTTTTCTTTATTTCACCATGGGTTATTGAAATTGTCAAGGGGTTACTTAAAGATTCAGTCTTGTTTGAGTTTGCATTTTTAGATTTCCATTCCAGCCAGTCTTGGCGGGGGTTTTTAATGGCGTAAACCTCTTTCTCCAACTCTTTGAAGTCATCAAATCGTCGTGATGAAATGTATTCCATCTGATCCCAGGCCCTTTCAAAAACATGGGGGAGAAGATCCCAATGTTCTTCCCATCCATCCAGGAAACCATCTCCCATGACCAGGAGTGGATAGGGTCGTCCGATACTATCGCTGTTATCCCTTGCAATACCGAAAATCAGGTTTCCCATTTTTATACCTTTGGCCCAAAAGCGCCAGGAATAAACACGGTGGCCAGATATCCCCTGCTTGCTTAAAGTCTCAAACCCCTGTTCAATCCAGTTTTCAAATGCAACGAAAAGTGACGTGCTGGAACTTATCCTGAAATAATCCCTTGCCACGGGATGTTTGCCGCAGGCCGCCCAATTCCATATGTTTTTGGATTTCCCTAGTCCCAGCATTCTGCAATATCCTGTGATATTCTTCCCGGACTCCGAGCCGGTCGGAGGAGTTTTAAAACCGGCAAGTGCCCTTCGAACTGATATTTTACCGTTATGTATTTGATTCCTATTCTTTTGAGCGCAACGTTTTCATTGGAAAATTCACTTCGGTAAAATATATGCTGGCCCTTTTCAAAGTCTTTGATAAAGTTTGGGAAAGCGAGATCTCCCGTATATCGTTTTGTCAGAGTAATATCCTCAACTTCTATACTCAAGATGACATCCCCACAGTTTTGGGGTGTCCAGTTAAATGTTTTTTTTACAGGAAAATTAAAATTTGTCAGTTTCGGCGTTTCACCTGCACATTGAAGTTCCAGGATGGTAGCATGCGGTCTTAACAGAGCTTCTTGATTGACTTCCGTGGGTAAGGCCTTGATCTGAACCCTATAAGCCGCTTTTACTGGCTTTGTAGCTATGGTGTCTTTAATTAAAATGGTGCCTTTAGTTAAATAGGATAGAAAATATTTATTAAAGTCAATGGATTTACCCATTACCTTTTTGGGATGGTACCCTTTTTTTAAGTCTCGACGAATAAAAGGTTCTGCCGGCCCTTGAATGAATTTTTTCGCAAAGCCGCCCTCACCCATAAGGAGCTGGTTTATATTTTTTTGACCCGATACTTCCTGAATCTCAAAAAGAACTTCATTTTCCCATTGGCGTTGAAGATAACAGGCAGATTCCTTTAAAATGAATTCATGATAGAATGTCAGCGGACCGTTGACCAGATTCCACATGGTTTCTGAGTCTGTTTTTGGATTGGTCATGGTTGTCTTTAGTTTGTTTATGGCATTTTGAGCCGTATAAAAGGATGATTTGCCGGTGACCGCATCTTCACCATACATTTCGACTGCCATCTTGTATGCAACAAGCCTGGACGTGGCTACCGGGCTAATGTCATTCAAGGCCTTTTGATAATCGAAAAAGGCTTGACCGGCAATCAGCCTCGATTTCATATCGAGCCCTTTGTCGACTTCCACGCCAGTGGCTCTTTCCAGTTTATTAATTTTTGTTTTTACCTTTCTCGTCATTTTTTTAACCAGACCGGCCTTTTGCAATTTATCTTTTTTGACGGTTTTGGCCTGAAGCTTTACTTTTTTGAAATCATAAACAAAATTTACCCAATCCGGACGCCGTTTTGCGTTGGAAAATGGTTTCAGTTCTTTGGCTATCCTTGCAAACAAGGCAAAATAGGGATTTTGGTCCGAGCCCATCCCGGCGGCAACCTCTTTCCATTTTTCCTTGCCCCCAAGATGATCCGGTACGTTTGGAAAAACCATTGCAAACTCATGCCAGATTTGAAAATATTTTTGGGAATACCATTTTTCAAATTCGAGCTTCTGCTCTGCAATGATCAAAGGATCAAAAAGAGCGGAATCAATTTCCTTTAAAAAAGCGTCTATCTGGTCTTTTCCGTGAATGGTAAAACAAGGAGGCACGCTTACATACTCTCCTATTTTCAGGCTGCTCCCCCAGAAATCGGCCAGGGTTACCGGTGAAAAAGCGGGATCCGAATTGACCCAGTTTATTAGCCAGTTCAACGTTACACCTTCAAATGTCAAAATGTGTTTCAGCCAGGTCTGCAGGTAATTCATCTCCTGATTCATACCTGTCTTATCCTGCCGCCAGATTAAAAAATACAGGTATAAGTCCGTCAGTTTCTGACTGACTTCAGGAATCAGGTTTTGACCGGTTCCCAATACAACGTTATCATATGAAGGTTGAGGTCGAGATTTAAGCCACTCAAGGCCTTCGCCCATAATCCGTAACCGAAGCAGATTGATGCGCCTGACCAGATGTGCCGCATATTTCCCGAGGGTTTCATCCGGAGTGGCTGCAGAAAAGCGTGTCATGGTTTCAGACATCTGTTTGTCAAATGAGGTTAAAAATCCGCTTTGAAATTGGTTACAATATTTTTCTTTTAATTGTACTTCAACATCCCTGCTTTCAGTTAAACCGAGACGGGGAATCCACCAACTCCGATTTTGCTCCTCCACGCTCATGACCGCTTCACGGAACCGATTCATGGTAATGGTATCTTCCAAGATTTCGCCTTGTAATATCGAGGGCTTTGCAAATTCGTTTGAAACCCCCCGGAGCGTTTTTAAATTTTTCACAAAGGAAAAACTTAAAAGTCCACATATGGCAATACATATGGCAACCCACGACGTCAGCCCCATATTTCTGGTCAGCCGGCTCCATTCAACGGTTCGTTGAGTCGGAGCAAACAGTCCACGATCGCCGGGAAGTATTTTTGAAAAAAAATCGTGCAGAAACAATCCCTTATCGGTTCCCGGCAAAACCTCTTTTTGTTCGATAAGACCCAGTTCCTTTAAAAAGTGAGAATACGGAGTTCCCTCCTGTTTGCCGCTGCTAAAAAAAAGACCTCTTAAAATCGGTGTCTCCTGGTATGGATTCTCCTGAAAAGCACCTCGTACAAAAGCGCTCAAACCGGGTCTGAGTTTTTCAAATTCATTGGGAAACAACAGGAGATTGGCCTCAGATCCCTTGGATTCCGGCTTATGAAAGAGGATAAGCCGTAAATCTTTGAGTCGTTCACTAATTGAATGTAACGTACGACCGGTAAATTCGGCAATATCTTTTGACAGGCTATGATTTAAGGCGCCCATGGCCTGATCGTAACCTTTTTCGGAAATCCGATTACAAAATTGGGTCATTCCCTGAATCAAATCACTCTTTGTCACCAGCACATAAACCGGAAACTTGGAACCCAACACCCGCATCAATTCATCGATGCGGCGACGAATGCTTTTGCCTGACGATTCAAGTGCTTCCGGGTCGGAATCGATCAATTTATCGACGGCAATACTTACAACAAGCCCGTTTAACGGTTCTTTTTTCCTGAATTTGGTTAAAAGAGACAAAAACCGTTGCCATTCCTCTTTATCGCGTCCTTCATCTATTGGAATAGCATACCGGCCGGCGGTATCAATGAGTATGGCCTGTTCAAAAAACCACCAGTCACAATTCCTTGTTCCGGAAATTCCGGATGTTCGGCTAATCTCGGCAAACGGTGATGACAGACGAGCGCTTTTAATGGCCGTGGTTTTTCCTGACCCGCTCTCCCCAATCACCATATACCATGGGAGCACGTAAAGCGGATTGCCGTATTTTTTTAAATGGGATTTCCTCAAGGCCTCCATGGCTTCTTTCCAGCGATCCTGAAGTTCCTTTGAGTTTTTTCTTTCTTTGTCCCCAAGGGATTTAAGATAATGTTCATCCTGCTCAATCACTTGGCTGACAAACTTCTGTTCGCGGCGCCGAAGCCATACTTTTTTGAAAAAAACAATACCCAGCCAGAGACCCACCACACCTATAATAATAAAAAGCCCTACCCACCACGGCCAGCCAATACCCAACACAAGACCGAAGATCAGTAGAACGGCGAATAGAACCAACGTGATGATGAGAAATATTTTTAGTATTTTTATAATAAGCTGTTTCATTTACGGCACCGTGCTGATAAAGATTTGCCCGATATTGTTTAACACAAAACGATAAATCAGGAACAAAATCCCATAAAAAACCACTGGAGAGCAAAGGCATATTAGGGTAAACGGTGAAAAACGCCTTCTTGATTTCAAGGACGAGACCTCGACAGACCCCGCCGGGTAGGCATCCGGGAAAAGTTCCCGTTTGTCAAGGGAAGGCATGCCTATGGAAGTCCCCATTAGAAGTTTTAAATTTGAAGTCTTTAGCTGTTCCAACAGGTATGCATCGCCCTCATTACAGTATTGTCCGAGAAACCCCAGAGCCAGACAAAGATAATAGACTTCCCTCACATCTCTTTGATGAGGACCTAACATATTCAGTCGTTCGAAAAAAATCTCTCCGGCATCCGCCGTCTGGTAATACAGGCGCTGAAGCTGTTCCCGCTGCCAATGGTTTTTTCCGTCCCATGAGGATTTCAAAATGGTCTCATCAATCCAGGCAAAAACAGCAAAACGGGCCATGTCATAATCCTCCCGGGAAACCGCTTCACTTTCAAGACAGCTTTCGCTTTGGGCAATGAGGCGCCGGATGTCTGCACTGACCTGGTCATAGGAGGATTGTTTTTGAGTTCCGGATTTCCCCAAATAGGTAACATAGGCAAAGAGGTTCATAAAACAGTCGATCAAACGCATATTTATGTTCTCCCAACCACCATAAGTTCCAGTTTCAAATCTTGCGGAGCGGTATCCCAATACAATGCAAGGTTATTTCCTTTCTGTACCTGAGCCCATTGGTCACTGTGGTGGTCAATTTGAAAATATAGTGAATGTGCCCGTCGCGGCAATTCCTGCGGCGGGATCGAAAGATGTTCCAGTTTTATGCCCGGAAGGGAATGAGCAATTAGAATAGGTAACGTCTGACGGGAACTCAGCTTGGCAATGCTTTCCATGGACTGAAGCACGGTTTTAGCATCGGCTTCTGTTTCGAAAATCAGGAAAAATCGGTTTCGTCCTTCAAAGATCATGGGTGGCAGATCCGCAGCAAAATAGGTTCCATCGTACAGTAACTCAATAATATATTCCGGCCCGGCGGTAATCTCGTCCAATAGTCGGGTAATCAGGGTTTTTGCGCCTGCAAAGCATTTCCATAAATTGAGATGATCATACCCCAATAAAAGCGGGGTTCCATCTTCCAGTTCTCCATTTACAGAAACCTGTTCAGAGAATGAAGATAACTCCCCTATGAGTTGTCTTAAAACCGAGTATACGGTCCACGGATGGATTCTTTGGGTTTCAGTCAAATGCATCAGAATCGGCACATAACGGTTCAATGATCTTAATGCCAATAGAAAAACCATGTCTCGTGATCCAAACTCAGCACTATGAATCCCCCTTTCCTGTTTGTAAGCTTCAAGCTGCCGTGCCCGGGAGGCGATTTGATCCCTGATTTCCCGGACGAGTTTATCCAGAGGTTCGGACCCGGCAATGCTTATACAGGGCGTAATAAACTGTTCCGAAAGTATGATATCATCAGCATCTTTTTCCAAACACGCCAGCGGGATAATTTCATAATCACCGAGAAGATGCTTTTCTGTTCCCCAAAATATTTTCAATACATAATAGAGTCTTTTTACCTGGGCCGAGGGACCATCTTGATGTAAATCCTGAATCTCCTCCGGATCTGTTGAGGTAACAAACCGTGTGGTGACATCAGAAAGATTGTCGAGGTTGGACAAGACAGTTACATTTTGCCCGGCATCATTCCATTTTTTTAGGCCCACGTAGACAGGAAAAATTTTGCCATCCTCTTCCCATTCTTCCCCAAAGCTGCGGGCCTGGATCACTGCATTGTCAGGAAAAACCGCAAAGGTCATATCCGGAAACAAAAACTTTCCCCGTAAAAGATCAAGCGAATAATTCCCAAGGGATGCTCGCTGGATTTCAATATCGGCGATCCCCCAGAAGTGAGGGTTGAGATACTGATGTAACGGTGTCAGTAATGATTGGTCATAAAGATCTTTCAGCTGAAAATGCTGGGGCTGTAAAAAAAGGCCTTGATGCCAGAAAAGTGGTCTTTTCATATTTCTATTTTCCCTCCACCGTCATTATCTGTCGCGGCCCTAATGTCAGTTCGATATTCAGAGGTCCGGGCTTTTGAGTCTTCTTGCGTCTAAAAAACCCTTTTTTCTCTATAACGACCGGAATGTCGAACAACCGTATCATACGATCTTTGTGAAGCACGTAATAGCCAGCAACAACGGCTAGATACTTGGCCCCCTCAGCTCGATCGAAAACAAAATTCATATCCTGTCCCGGCCGAGCAATCAATTTTTTAGAAGTGGCAACTGCAGTATCGAAAAGTTGGCATTGCAAAAGTTTGTAAAGTCCATCATCGTCGTCGGCAAGCTGGTTAAATGCATTTGGATCTTTGAGCTGATAGACACAGACAAGAAGGGTGTGCGGCGTTCCTTCCTCCAGATTTAAATTCGCATCGGCCTTAAGATGCAGCTTGATTGCCTCTTTTTCGTATTGCCACTCTGGAGGGGGAAGTGGTCGCGAGGCACATGCACATACCATGGAGATAATCATAACCAAAAACAGAGCCTTTACATAATGTCTCAATGTGACCTCCTTAATTTTCTTATGATGGGTTTTGACAATTCTTTTCGAATTCTCGCAAAAAGTCGTCCATGAATCGACCGGATTCAAACCACTTTTTTATCTTACGAAACTTATGTTCGTATATTACATAGTATTCTGCTTTTCGGAAAGGACCGATCTTCAGCCCCCCACCTTCCTGGGCAGAAATCTGATCCGGATCTATTTCGTCAAGTATTTGAGCCACGATGATCTTAACCGTTTTTTTAAAGGAGCGCTGAGCGGTCAAAAATGCTTCGTTGATCTGCGCGAGATAGCTTTCCAGTGAATTCGTCTGCCCTTCTTCTTCCAGTTGCCACCCAATGACCTGACGGATGGTTTCCTCTCCGGAACTCTCTCCTGTGAAGGTCATATTAATAACACTAATCAACTGATTCAAAGAATCAAAAATAGTCTTCAGCGATTCCGCTAATCTTTGAATGAGTTTTGTTGAGGAGAGATCGGCACAGGAAATATCTCTTCCCAGCAAAAGTGAAAATATTTGGGTCATTACACTGTCGTCTATGTTAAAATTATCTGTTTTGATGAGAAACGGGCAGTCAAATTCAGCAATCAGTTTTTCTATCACATGTATACTTTCGGCGCCAGAAACATTTTTGAACCGGTTCTGTAAAAATTGTTCGATCCGTTTTTCTGCCCTATCTCTGTCTGAAAGATAAACCTCCCTGATTTCGTTGGCCAATTGGCCGATTGGTATTATATCGCTCATGGTGTTACTTATTATCCCCTTTTTTGCCGGCATAGGTTTTTCCCGGCTGGATAAGAATGGTCTCTTCCATGAATTCGTCCGGTTCTGACGTTTCGGCTTTTTTATTTTTACCGGTCATCGGGTTATCCGGCACAACGCCGCCTTTTTCGGTGGTTTCAGATCCAAAATCTTGCAAGCAAGAACCCGGAGGGGCCTCCGGGTACCCTGATGAGCCCTGCTCCGGGGAAATAATGACCGTTTCAGGAAACTCGTCTTCTTCCAATGGGGCCTCCGGGTACCCTGATGAGCCCTGCTCCAGGGAAATAATGACTGTTTCAGGAAACTCGTCTTGTTCCGATTTAGATGATGATTTAAGATGGTGTTCAATCTGATCGGGGGAAAGGATAACCGTTTCTTCCATATCTTGATCATTTTGATCATAATGATTGAAATTATCTGATATGCCCGGTGGTTCCAGTCTTTCCGGGGTTAATATCAGAGTTTCATCCGGCTCAAGTTCCGGAACTTCAATGGCCTCGCCCGGTTCTTGTTTTTGTTCGATACCGGTTAAATCTTCTGTCAATTCATCATCTGAAGAAAGCACCACGGTTTTAAAAACGTCGGCATCCTCTTGAATATCAGGTACGATTTTATCCTTTGCAGTATGGTCTGCTTGTGGCAAAACAGGGCCGGTTTCCAGTTTATCCCATGACGTCTCGCCCCCCTCTTGCCGAGTGTTCATGATTTTCTTCAAAATATTATAAATGATCTTATCGTCGGCGTCAGGTTCCTCAGCCGGAACAAATGGTTTCGTTGAAAACAGGTCGTCTTTTATTTGTCGTCTGAGGTGCTCCAGTTTATGTCCGAACTCCGCCATGGACCAGTCTCTTAAGCCAAGCATGCCCATTTCAAAAAAACGGAACCCCAAGCCAAGTGACGCTTTCCAGAATTTATGCCAATCCTGTTTAACAGATCGTGTATCGGGATTGAAAAAAATATTTTCAGGAGATAAAACCTGAGAAAACCCGGCTTCCGGATAATTTTCAATATCGGTATGATTCCGGGCGCCAATCTTCTCCATAACCTCTCCCAGTACAGAGTACACCTGGGAGGCATCCTGTTTTTCGTTGACAAGCAGGGTATAGAACCAGACCAACCCCAAAAGATGAAAACCGTAGGATCGGGGAAACTGTGGAATTGATGAAGACGGTACGTCGGAACCCATCACATCTAATAACTCCAACTTAAAATTCCAAAAACAAGGAAGCAGACGGTTTTGATCGGATAGTTTGACCCAGATTCTATCCATGGATAATCCAAAATCGGGGCACTGCAAGGTGTCGAGTTCTGAGAATAAAGCCTCTGCAAGTTCACCAAGGAAAGAGAGCTTTAAATACAATACTTCCAGGAAGTATCTATCTTCATTCTGATAGAAAAAGGGCGTTTGAATAGATGGTTTCTGTTTTAAAACTTTCAGGCAGTTCAACCTGCCCGGTTCTTGTTTTTCCGTAAGACGGTCTTCCAGTTCTTTAAATGAGGCGCCTGACATTAGAGACAAAAAGTCCAGCCCGTTGACCAGATCACCTTTAACCATCAGCATATAAAAAGGATAAAAAGACAAGGCAACGATTCTTGAAACCCAAAGGCCATCGGGTCCGTAGCACTCTTGATGTCTGCTGCAATTCACACAGGGCAATCGACCGGCCAAATTTTTATTTTCGTATAATCGACCGAATTCTTTTATTAATTCGAATCGATCTTTTAAAAATGCGGGATCGTTATCCGCCAATGAGGATACATAAAAATCGGGCTTTTCCTTTAAACCGGTGCATAACGGACAAAACAGATACCGTTTGAGAGAAGTGGAATAAGGCCGGAGTCCACATTCTTCAAGCATGCTGTCGTTATAGCATTGTTGTAACACTGCCCCGCAATCCGGGCACAAAGGAGAAAAATAAGTCTGGTTGAATTTACAATAAAGTAAGGGCTGAAAAGGAAGTAGTGTTCCGTTTTTATCCATCTGATCTTTCAATATCAAAGGGCAGGAACCGGATTTTTCATGGGAATGAAACATAAATGTGTTCTGCCAGTACCGGTCAATCGTCCGGTTGTCAAGAGGCCAAAGTGCATCTCTTGACACAGGATGCTCATCTTTCTGAATCATTAGAAATACCGGCTCAATATTGGTTCCGGCATCCGTTTTAATCGTTGCTTCCATGATACGCGCAAATTGTCCGGATTCGGAGACGACCAAAAAAGGAAACGAGGATTTTTGATGGATAGAATCTTTCTGATCGGCAACCGATATTTTTAGATGAAACCTTGTTTCATCAGCCTTTAGATAGGGAAGCAGAGAGGGTGTCTCTATGATATCATTCACACTGAAATTCCTCAGCCATTAGAAAAAAAAATCTGTGTGGAAACGTTTTTTAAAACTTTGGTTTTGTTGCCGATTTTATTTTGAAAAACATCTTTAATGTCCCTAAATTTATTAAAATAATAAATGTTTGTCAAGAATCTTATGAATAATATAATTGACCTTCAGACAACTCATCCCCTCAATGGAGTGAGATTTTATCGATGTTTTCCATCTATGGCGATGATCCGCAAGCGGGCTTACCCGCAGGGTAAACGCATTTGAATCCCAATATAGGGAGAACGCTCCACGACGGCGTATATCTCTTTCCAGCCGACTGAAACTTGTGCTTAAGCACCCGTAAGCCCGAGCCGCGCCGGAGTTGTTAAGAATAATTCGTCGTAAATTTATCCTATTGATTCTTTTGTCATAATTTCATTCAGCTCGGGCTAACGCGTTCTAAAGCCCTTCAAACAGTCAGTCGGTTTCCAAGAGAAACACGCCGTCGCTACGCTACACCGAAATCAAATGCGTTTGCCCTGGGCTTATCCGGCATATAACTTGACTATAACATTATTCTGTGCAAAAGAGTTTTGTAAAATCGCCTTTCGGGGAGTTCACCCCGGCTAAGAAAACCAAGGGCCCACTCAAAAATATCGAATGATCATAAAGGGCCTGCATCAAGAGAATGAAAAGCAAAAAAAGAACAAAATTTATGGTAATATTATTTTTAATCTTATGGATAGGTTCTTGCTCCGTAGGCGCCATAAATTTATTAATAGAATCTGGTAATTATGATAGAGGCTTAAGCTGTCTGGTCGCCAGTGCTGCAACCTCTAAATTAACCGGTTCAATGATAGGAATCGGCATTATTTCATTTTTCCCCTTCGTATTCTTTGCGTCGTTGTATTCTGAACAAAAAAAACACGGAAAATTCCTTTCTAAACAACAGACGCCCGAAAAAGATGACCGAAAAGAAGAGGCGTTGCGTAAAAAATATCAAACGGAATCGGAAAAACAAGAAAAAGAAACAAGAAAAATATTCGAACAAAATAAAATGATGCTGGAATCCGGCCCGCATAAAAAACTTGTTGAAAGATTTGTAGCTACGAACCGATCGATTTGGTGTGATATAGACAAATTAAAACAACTGCTCCAAAGCAAAGGCCTAGACTTTAAATACACAGAGCTGGACTTGATCATAGATGAAGAAAGGAAACGGCAGGAATACGAAAAATTCAAAAGAATATTCATGGATGATGACCTGAATGACTTGCGGGAGTATATCGTTAGCTTTTTAGATTTCTATGGCGAGCACTATGGCGAACGGATCGATTTTTTGATTCGGTTGTTAAAAGAACAAAAAATTGATTTCGATAAACATCACATTGAAAACCACATACAAAATATTATAAAAGAAAAAGATCTCGAGAAATATGAGAAGCAATTATTCCATCGATAAAAAGTCCACCTCACGATTGTCATCTCTGGTTTTAAGGCCGTCAAAGACTATCCCGGCATGGAATTCGAATAGAGGTGCAACCTCACGAAACCCTGTCTTTTTCTGAAAAGCCATAAGCTCATAAACATTTTCTGTAGCAGATGGAGAGAATTTAATAGGGGAACCCAAATAATGTTAAAAAAAATGATCTCTTATATTCTATTGGTTCTCTTGGGAGCCGCTGGATATTTTTTATTAAACTATCATATTATTTTTTCTGGCGCCACTGTTAAATTGTTAAATAAATCAAAGCTTACCTCGGAGTATACGTTTATTAACACCTCTAACAAAAGCGTTGAGTCCCTGATGAGAATCGATACGCTCAGAGAAGCGGGTATCGGAAACGTTCTCGTAGAAATGGGCAGACTGAGTGAAGAAGAAAGAGAGTCCCTGGAAGAAAAGTTCAATTCCGATCCGGTATACTATTAAATTTTATGATCTAACCCTACCCTGCAATCCCTTTTGTCATCCCGGTCCTTGAACAAAGCATTTACTGTGTTTTCGGATAGTTGCTTTTATCGCCGACAGGGAAAAGAATTTTAACGTAATGGCCGTGGGTGCCATTTCAAAAATAAAACCTAAAATTGCCGGCATCATAACGACAAATTTGTGCAAAGTGTTCAAATCTAAAAAATACCCCCACTTTACCCCACCCATAGTTTATTTTCTTTAATACTTTTAACATTTATGAATTATTATAAAAAATATTGAATCATATTCATTTTTTTCTTGACACTTCTAAAAAAATGTACTTTTAACAATAAAGTGGATTAAAGTGGATATTCATGGGGAAAAATGTTCCGGGGAAGCTCATTTCATACAATAGATTCAAAAGGGCGTATAATAATTCCGGCCAGGTTCCGTGATGTCATTAAAGCACAGGGATCAAATGGCGTAATGGTTTCCAGAATGGACGGAGGGCTTGTGGCCTATCCATATGATGAATGGCGTAAAATTGAAACCCGTATTTTGTCCCTGGCCGAAAAAAGTGAGAACATGCGCCGATTTAGAAGAGTCTTTATCGGAGGTGCTTTTGAATGCTCCTGTGATAAACAGGATCGTATCCTGATACCCCAGAATTTGAGACAATATTCTGAAATCGAAAAGGAAATTGTACTTGTTGGCGTCCTCGATCATTTTGAAATCTGGTCACGCAAAAGCTGGGACAGAGAAAATATACATCTTGAAAAAGATATGAAAAAGGAGGGCGTAAGAAACGAAATCGCAAAATTAGGACTCTAATGGTGACGTTCAAACATATCCCTGTAATGCTGCCCCAAGCGCTCTGTTATCTTAACTGTACACCGGGAAAAATCTATGTGGACTGCACCCTCGGGGGTGCGGGTCATGCCCAAGCGATTTGCAAAAAAATTATCCCGGGAGGAATTTTCATCGGCATTGATCAGGATATAGATGCGGTCAGGAACGCGAAAAAGGTCCTAACACCGCTTAATTTAACCATCCACCTCTTTCATGACAATTTTATTTATCTTCCTGAGCTCCTTCAACAATTGAAAATTGATGCGGTAGACGGCATTCTTCTTGATCTTGGAATCTCGCTTCATCAACTCGAGTCGAGCGGTCGGGGGTTCAGCTTCAACAAAAATGAGCCGCTGGATATGCGGATGAACATAACATCGGGTACAACGGCTGAAGATTTGATCAACGGCATGGAGGAAAAAAACCTTAAGAAAATTTTTTACAACTTCGGAGAAGAACGTTGGGCAGGACAAATTGCGAAAAGAATCGTAACCCAACGGCAGCGCAAACCCATCAGATCGAGCAGGGAGCTGGCCCAGATTGTGTGCGATGCGATTCCAAAAAAAGTGTCATATAAGCAAAAAATCCATCCCGCCACACGGACGTTTATGGCGCTTAGAATCGCCGTCAACAGGGAACTCGAAATGCTCGATGGTTTCATGGAGAATGTTGTGGACCTTTTAAACCCAAACGGCCGACTGTGTGTTTTATCTTTTCATTCCCTTGAAGACCGAAAAGTAAAACATCAAATGAAGGCCCTGGGAAAAGGGTGTATATGTCCTCCGGGTTTTCCCAAGTGTGCCTGCAATAAAAAATCATTGGTTCGAATATTGACAAAAAAAGTCGTTCGTCCCACACAAGACGAGGTTGCAAATAACCCCATGGCAAGAAGCGCAAAGTTAAGAGCCGTTGAAAAAATATGAGTACTCGTAAAACGTTAAAAAACATTCACAATGCCAATGCAACGGTAATGTCGATCATTTTCATGACCATTTTTCTTGGGGAACTTTTGTTTTTTACCTGGTGCCGGGTCCAAACCATCGGAACAGGATATGAAATCTCAAAAGAGACCCAGCGTCATCAGGATCTCATAAACTTTCAAAATAATTTAAAGATTGAGCTGGCGAGACTGAAATCTCCGGAGCGAATCGCTAAAATTGCAAAAAACCAGCTCGGTCTTATAACCCCCACACCGGAGCAAATGATTATTATTCCATGAAACCGATCGAGAAAAAACATATAAGATTGCGCATTATCATCGTGGGGTCTATTTTTATCCTTTTTTTTACGGCAATTTGTGCCAAAGCGATCTATCTTCAAGTGGTTCGTGGCTCCTGGTTGTCTGAAAAAGCAGCAAATCAATACGAAGTCTCCTGCAAATCTTACGGAAAGCGTGGAACCATATATGATGCCAACCTCAAAGAACTGGCCATAAGCATCGATGTGACATCCATCGCAGCACACCCTCCAAAAATAGAAAATGCACAGGCGACAGCAAAATCACTGTCTGGCGTACTGAAAATTAATCGCAAGTCTCTTACCGGGAAACTGGCTTCCAACAAAAAATTTGTATGGATCAAGCGTAAGGTCACGCCCAAAGAAGCCGAAGCGGTCAAAAATCTTAACATTACCGGGGTCGATTTCATCACCGAACACAAGCGGTTTTATCCCAACAAAACCCTGGCCGCCCAGGTTCTCGGATTTACAAATATCGACGATTATGGGCTGGAAGGTATTGAATTCTATTATAACGAATATCTGCAAGGTTCCGCTTCCCGATACACGATTTTAAAAGATGCTCTGGGTCGGGGATTTGATGCTGAAAAAGCAACGGGTTTAGATTATAAGGGGAATAATCTTGTCCTTACCATCGATAGCGTAATCCAATATATTACGGAAAAGGCGCTTGAAGAGGCGGTTAAAGAATTTTCCGCAAAATCCGGTATGGCCATCGTAATGGCACCTAGAACAGGGGCCATACTTGCGATGGCGCACTATCCCTTTTTCAATCCCAATGCCATAAATAACTTCAGCCAAAAGATATGGAGAAACAGAATTATAACCGACCCGTTTGAACCCGGATCAACCATGAAGATTTTCGCTGCGGCCTCTGCAATAGAAACCGGCAGCTGCTCACCCAATAGCATCTTTTATTGCGAAAACGGTGCATACAAGGTCGGAAAGCACGTTATTCATGACACCCATGAGCATGGATGGCTCTCCCTGCAGCAGATCATCAAATATTCAAGCAACATAGGCGCCGTCAAATTCAGCGCAATCACAGGGCCTAAATCTCTTTACAAAACGTTGCGTGATTTTGGTTTCGGAGTAAAGACCGAAATAGACTGTCCCGGGGAAACCGCCGGCATTCTGGCGCCTTACAAGCGATGGACTAAGATTGATGCCGGAACCATATCCTTTGGCCAGGGAATTTCGGTTTCCTCCCTTCAGCTGATCTCAGCCACATCCGCTATTGCCAATAAGGGCGTGCTCATGAAGCCTTATATTGTTCAGGCCATTACCGATCAAAATGGACAGCTGATAAAAAGCTTCGGCCCCAGGAAAGTGAAACGGGTCATTTCGGAAAAAACCGCCAGGACCTTAGCCATGATCATGAAAACCGTTATTGCCGAAGGCGGAACCGGGGTCAATGCCGCACTGGAAGGATATTCCGTCTGCGGTAAAACAGGAACCGCCCAGAAAATCGGCGAACAAGGGAAGTACGCCCGAGGGAAATACGTATCGTCTTTTATCGGATTCTTACCTGAAAAAATGGCTAAAGCGGTAATCCTGGTAGTGATTAACGAACCTGAAGAACAACATTACGGGAGCATTGTTGCTGCCCCGGTATTCAAAAAGATCGCCCAAAAAACCCTTAATTATATGAATATACGTCCAAAAAGCAACACCGGCAAATTAATTGTCTCTTTAAAAAGCGAAATAAGAGGATGAAACTTTCGAGTTTATTGAAAACGGTTACGCCTGTGAGCTTTTACGGAACCGGTCCGGATACCGGACAGTTTTCACTGTCACCGGACCCTGAAATCGGTTTCGTCCATTACAGGGCTCAGGATGTTAAGCCGGGGGGATTGTTTGTTGCAATAAAGGGCCTTGTCGCAGACGGTCATGACTTTATTGATGAAGCACTGGCAAGGGGGGCATCCGCAATTGTTACCCAGAAACCCGTCGTAAAAAAGTCCATAATCATAGAGGTTAAAAACACCAGAAAGGCGCTTGCGGCAATATCAGATCAGTTTTTCTCAAATCCGTCAAAAAAGCTGCAGTTAATCGGAATAACCGGTACCAACGGTAAAACAACCACTGCATTCTTACTCGAGCATCTCCTTTCAGAGGCTGGCATCAAGGTCGGTGTCATTGGAACACTTAATTACCGATATTCCGGTAAAACCTTTCAAAACCCCATGACAACACCAGAATCTTACGATCTGCAGAAAATTCTGGCTGAAATGCTCAAAAGCGGCATCACCCATGTGGTTATGGAAGTGACTTCCCACGCCATCGACCTTGACAGAGTTTATCATTGCAGATTCAATCTCCTGATTTTTACCAATCTGACCCAGGACCACCTGGATTATCACGGAGATATGAATTCATACTGGTCCTGCAAAAAAAGACTTTTTACACAACTCCCCGATTACGGATCAGCAGAAAACGGGATTTCAGCGGTAATAAATCACAATAATGAACAGGGAAAGGAGCTGATAAAGCTGCTTGAAAAAAGCATTGGAAAACCGTCAGTGCTTTCGGCGGGCTTTTCCAATGGCAACAGTATACGGGCCATGGACATCACCTACGACCTGACCGGCATCACCGGGACCATTGTTACGCCGGCCGGTTCTTTTGGATTCAAATCCTCCCTTGTGGGAAAACACAACCTGGAAAATATTCTCTGTGCCGCAGGAGTCGGTGTTGTGCTCAATCTCACGTTAGATTCCATCAAAAAAGGCATCCAATCGGTTTGCACAGTGCCCGGTCGTCTTGAAGCAATCCCCAACACTATCAATCGATTTATATATGTTGATTACGCTCATACTCCGGATGCTCTTTATAATGTACTGTCCGCGCTAAAATTTTCGGCCACCGGCAGAATAATCTGTGTATTCGGATGCGGCGGCAACCGGGACAAAACCAAACGGCCCCTAATGGGGGAAACCGCAGCAAGACTCTGTGATCTTACCGTAATCACATCGGACAATCCCAGAACAGAGCCGCCTATGGAAATAATTGAACACATCGTCCGGGGGGCAAAGAAAACCGTTTCCAATGTTTATACGCCGGCCGATCTGTCAACGGGTTTCCGGAACAAAGGATATGTTGTGGAACCGGACCGCAAAAAGGCCATAGCACTTGCAATTACGGCGTCCCGGGCGGGCGATATCGTTTTAATTGCGGGTAAGGGGGATGAAACGTATCAGATCATCGGAAACCATACCATTAGTTTTGATGACAGGATTGAGGCAAGAACCGCACTTTCCAAAGTAAAAATTCAAGGTTCAGAGCACCACTCATATGATCATTCCAAACCCGAAATCCGAAATCCCATCCCCTGGACCACTGCTGAAATTCTTGAGGCCACGGGAGGAGACCTTTTATCGGGGGATCTTGAACACTCTTTTTCAGGCATCTCCATCGATTCACGCAGCATATCAATGGACAAGCTCTTTGTTGCCATTAAGGGAGATACCCATGACGGTCATCGTTTTACCGGCCACGTAATTGAGCACGGCGTCAGCGGCATTTTGATAGACAGGACCAAGACCCATATGCTTCCCGGCAAAGAACCCACGGAAAATGGCATGGTGTGTGTAACGGTAAACGACACCATTAGAGCGTTGGGTGACCTTGCCGCGTTTCATCGAAAACGCTCAAGTGCGGCAGTGGTTGCCATAACCGGCTCAAACGGTAAAACCAGCACCCGCAAAATGACGGCAGGGGTGGTATCCAGACGATTTTCTACGCTATCTACTTACGGAAATTTAAACAACCACATCGGGCTTCCCCTTACCCTGCTGAATCTCAACGTTGACCACAAATGGGCGGTGCTGGAACTCGGCATGAACCATCCCGGGGAAATAAAACACCTCGGGGAAATCTGTTCCCCGGATATCGGTGTTATCACAAACATTGGTCCCGCACACCTTGAAGGGTTGGGGTCTCTGGATGCGGTCATGCAAGCCAAGAGAGAACTTTTAGAGGAAATCAAGTCGGATGGAACCGCGGTTTTGAATGCAGACGACCCGAAACTGTTACACCTGGCCCATTCCACCTCCAGGAAGGTTCTGTTTTTCGGACGTTCAAAAAACGCCCGGATAAGAGCTTTATCGGTAAAAGGATCAGAGACCGGTCTGTCTTTTGACTTGGCGCTTGATGAGGAACGCATTGCCGTGGATTTAAAAACTCCGGCCGTTTTCATGATTTCGAACGCACTTGCGGCTTCGGCCGTCGGATATCTGTTGGGGTTAACCGCCGGGGAAATAAAAGACGGCCTTGAAGCGTTTAAACCGGTTACGGGAAGGATGAACATTCTTAAAACCGGCAGGGGAATAACGATCATTGACGATACCTATAATGCCAATCCGGATTCAATGAAAGCAGCCATAAATACGCTTCGATCATTGAAGGGAAATCACACGGGAATTCTGGTTGCCGGCGACATGCTTGAACTTGGAGGGCATGCAGAATCCATGCACCGAAATATCGGCAAAATCGCCGCCGGGTCAAATATCGCCAAACTTTATGTTACCGGTGAGTTCGCCCGAACCGTGGCCGAGGGTGCCATGGACCAAGATATGAATCCCCGTGATATTTTTACCGGAACTAAAGAACAAATCCTGGAAGATATCAAATACCGGCTGAACCCGAGCGACTGGGTTCTTGTAAAAGGATCCAGAGGAATGACCATGGAAACGATTGTCCAGGGGCTGTTGGACTGGACGAACGAATAAACGTCTCGGAGACTCTATAATATATCGAAATTAATAGTATTTTTCATACTTATATTTTTAACCCGGGCATGGAATATTGGAATGATGGAATATTGGAATGATGAGTTAAAGAAGATGACGTTACGCTGTTTAATTCTCGTCAAGAGGAATTTTACAACAACCCAACGTTCCATTTTCCCAGAACCCAATATTCCAGTGTTCCAATATTCCAACATTCCCTCCGGGGCGTAGGCCCTACGGGCCGGAGGCTAACTATGAGCGAAGCGAACTAATTTATATGCTTTATCATCTACTATATCCGCTTCACACATCGTTCTCGGTGTTTAATGTATTTCGGTACATTACCTTCCGGACGATCTATGCCAGCCTGACGGCCTTTTTGATCTGTTTTATTCTAGGACCATGGGTTATTCGAAAAATGAGCTATCTGCAAATTGGTCAATATATACAGGAAGACGGTCCGCCGACCCATCATAAAAAGGCGGGGACACCCACTATGGGCGGAACGCTGATCCTTTTTTCCATCATCGTATCCACACTGCTATGGACCAATTTAACCAATTATTACGTCTGGATCGTCCTTTTGGTTACTGTCGGCTACGGCGGTATCGGCTTCATTGACGACTATCTTATGCAAATTAAAAAACGCAATAAAGGGTTAAGTGTTCGAAACAAATTTCTTTTGCAGGCAATTCTGGCCATTGTCACCGGGGTCTTTATTTGCTCATACGCGGGTTTTTCCACCCGGTTAACCATTCCGTTTTTTAAAAATATTTCACCGGATCTCGGAAAAGGATACATCCTGTTTGCCGCCCTTGTCATTATCGCCACATCAAATGCGGTCAATATCACGGACGGCCTTGATGGTCTTGCCATCGGACCTTTTATCATCGCTTCAGCCGCATATATGATTTTTGCTTATGTGACCGGACATTTCAAAATCGCCAATTACCTGCAGCTCAGATATGTGGCCGGAAGCGGCGAAATGGCCATCTTCTGCGGTGCTATGGCCGGATCAGGTCTGGGGTTTTTGTGGTTCAATTCATACCCCGCACAAATTTTCATGGGCGATGTGGGTTCTCTTGCCCTGGGAGGAGCAATCGGCACCGTGGCGGTTATCACCAAACAGGAAATACTTCTCATTCTGGTGGGCGGGCTTTTTGTCATTGAAACACTATCCGTAATTTTTCAGGTGGGCTTCTTCAAGATAACCAACGGACGCAGGATTTTCAGAATGGCCCCGCTTCACCATCATTTTGAACTTAAAGGATGGCCTGAACCCAAGGTTATTGTACGATTCTGGATCATTGCCATCGCACTGGCATTGCTTGCCATGAGTACGCTGAAACTCAGGTAGACGGTTTCGTAAAAAGCCCAACTTCTTCGTTGTGCTGCATTTCGTAATCATTCAACGTACGAAAAGTACGCCTCATGATTACAAAATTTGCACGCCTTGAATTTGAACTTTTTACGAAACCGTCAAGGTAAGACATAGGTAAAAAAATATTTACCGCAAAGACACAAAGGATAAATGTAGGCGTTCAGGGGTTCAAGGTTCCATTCTCGTCCCCGGGCTGCGTTTGGGATGCGTATTTACGAGAAAAGCGTCAATTTCGTCAGGCCTAATCCAAAATTTGAAGCCAAATTGGCAATTACTTGGGAAAATGAACATTTGTAACGAGGACTTCGGATCTTCAATGCCTTCTTTGTCCTTAACCCTGAACATTTGAACCCTGAACCCGTGAGCGGTTACAATAAAAGATGGATCTTAATCACAAAAATATTCTCATCGTAGGCCTCGGCAAATCAGGTATTGCAGCGGCACGGTTCGCCAAGAAAAAAGGCGCCTTGGTCACGGTAACGGATATGGCCGGTGAAAAAGAGCTGGGCGTTCATGCCGCCATGGCGCATAAACTGGGAGTCATCATGGAACTCGGGAAACACGATATTGAAACCTTTGAACGCGCTGATCTTATCGTGTTAAGCCCCGGCGTTCCCCATACCATCCTGCCCATACAGCGGGCCATGGCAAAAGGGGTTCCCATAGTCGGAGAATTCGAACTTGCTGCAAGATATATCCGGGAACCGGTTATTGGAGTATCCGGCACCAACGGCAAAACCACAACCACCACACTTTTGGGCAGTATGCTCAAAAATTCGGGGGTTAAGGTCTTTGTCGGCGGCAATATCGGCAACCCATTGATCGATTACGCAGACAAAACAGGAACAGCAGATATGGTTGTGGCTGAAGTCAGCAGTTTCCAGCTCGATACCATCGATACCTTCCGACCGCGTGTGGGGGTTCTGCTAAATATCACTGACGATCATCTGGACCGATATCCGGATTTTAAGTCCTATGCCCGGTCAAAAGCCCGGCTTTTTGAAAATCAGCAACACAGCGACATCGCAGTTTTAAACGGGTCCGATCCCACCATCAGTTCGGTAACCAAAGACCTTCACGCCCGAAAACTCCTCTTTTCTCATCAGGAGAATTCTCGGGTTAAAGACAAGGCAAGTGCGATCATCAGCCGGGGGAATTCGTCAACTCCTGCCAACATAACCATTGGCATGAAAGAACACCAAAATATATCCCTGCACCTTTCCGGAACAAACTTTCCGGGCCGGCACAATCTTGAAAATGCCGCCGCAGCCTCATTGGCGGCCCTTGCCGTTGGCGGGACACCCGAAGGAGTGCAATCCGCCCTGAACGATTTCAAGGGGCTTGCCCATCGGATAGAATATGTCGCAACCATAGAAGATGTGCGTTTTTTCGATGATTCAAAGGCAACAAATGTGGATGCGGTAATAAGAGCGCTTGAAACCTTCACAGAACCCATCGTCCTTATCATGGGCGGCCGTGATAAGGGAGGAGATTTTCGCAACCTTTTTGAACCGATTCGACAACACATTAAAAAACTGATCCTCATGGGAGAAGCAAAGGATAAAATAAAATCTGTTCTCAAGGACGCTTGCAGGGAAAGAGTGCAAACCGCATCTTCAATGGAAGCTGCGGTATTTTCGGCATATCATGCGGCATCGCCCGGTGATATTGTGCTGTTATCTCCGGCCTGTTCAAGCTTTGACATGTATAGCAGTTATGCTGAACGCGGAGAATATTTTCGCCGGGTGATCGGCAAGCTTAAACAAGTCAAAAGAAAAAAAGCATGACCAAAACCGATCAAAATAGCCGGAAGGTCGGCGCACAGTCCTTATATTACGATGTCAGGCTGTTGTTCCCGGTTCTTTTCCTGGTGGGGATAGGGATTGTAATGGTGTATAGCGCAAGTTCCGCCCTGGCCTTTAAAAAATTTGGAAGTGAATATTATTTTTTAAAAAAACAATCGCTTTTCGCTCTATTGGGGATCGTCGCTCTAATAAGTTGCAGCCGGTTCCCCTACCGGTTTTTTCGTTCTTTGACATATCCGCTCCTTATTCTGGCTCTAGTTTTTCTTGCGGCAATCCTGATTACCGGACTTGGATATTCGGCGGGAGGGGCAAAACGGTGGTTCCGTCTGGGGAGTTTTTCATTTCAGCCCTCTGAATTTGCCCGTTTTGCTCTGATAATCTATCTTGCTTACTCCATGAACAAAAAAAAGGATGTGCTTAAGAATTTCTATGTGGGGTTTCTGCCGCATATTATGATGCTTTTTATGTTCACCGTTCTGATCATTTTTCAGCCGGACTTCGGTTCAGTGGTTATTCTTGGAGTTCTTACCTGGATTATGCTTTTTGTGGGTGGAGTTCGCCTTTGGTATCTAATAACGTCATTGGTTTTGATACTCCCCGCCGCATATTTTTTTATGATCAGTGCGGATTATCGCCTAAAACGGATCACGAGTTTCCTGGATCCGTGGCAGCATTCCGCAAACGACGGCTACCAGATTGTACATTCCCTCATGGCGTTTGGCACCGGAGGCATATGGGGCGCAGGTATCGGCAACGGTTATCAGAAGCTGTTTTACCTTCCTGAACCCCATACGGATTTTATCTTTTCGGTCATCGGAGAGGAACTCGGCCTTTGGGGGGTCTTGATTATTTTGGCTCTTTATATACTGATCTTATGGAGAGGGATCTCTATTGCCTCAAATTGTGGGGATTCTTTCGGATCGTTTTTAGCAATCGGGCTGACAACGGCAATCGGCCTTCAGGTTTGCGTTAACATGGGAGTTGCCCTCGGACTCCTGCCGACCAAGGGACTTACCCTCCCTTTTTTGAGTTACGGCGGCACATCCCTGTTATTAAATATGGCATACATCGGAATACTGATGAATATCGGAACCGCTAAAAAAGTGCTTAAAAAGCCTAAAGGTTCCAAAACCTAACCCGTGACGAATTCTATATTTTACCTATTCATCACGGATTGAAGTGGGTTCAAATCACAAACGGCAAGCAGAACTTAGGGGCTTTGCCCCAATTGGAATAATGGAATCATGGAGTAATGGAATAATGGGTTTGAAGGAGTTTTTTACAATTAAAATGTTTTACTTCCGCCTTTATCCCCAATATTTTTATCCAGTGAAACTTTTTTCTATTTCACCGGGGCCAACATTCCAGCATTCCATTCTTCCATTCTGATGACACAAACAGGTTGTCATTAACAAACCTGTATTTTCAATAAGTTGTAGAATATTCGAGACGTACAACTATGGCGCAGAATCACAAAAAAAAAGACACGGCAAAAGACGTTCCCTCATTTGGGAAGTCTTCGGATTCTCTGCGCATTGTCATCGCCGGCGGAGGAACCGGCGGCCATCTTTTTCCGGGCATTGCCCTGGCTCAAGAATTTACGGCCAGAAATCCGAATAACAGACTCTTATTTGTCGGTACGGGCAAGCCCTTTGAAACCACAGCATTATCAAAAGTGGGTTTTGCCCATAAACGTATTACATCAGAAGGAATCAAGGGTCGGGGACTTTGGAACCAGACCAGGTCTATCCTGAAAATACCCAAGGGGATATTTGAATCCGTCATGATCTTAAAACAGTTCAGGCCGGATCTGGTCATGGGTGTAGGAGGATATTCCGCAGGTCCTTTGGTTGCCGGAGCATGGCTTTTGGGCATTAAAATAGTTCTTCATGAGCAGAATATTCTGCCGGGAATTACAAACCGGATTTTATCCCGTCTTGCCGACCGGATATATGTTTCGTTTGATGATATTCCCACCGGTTTTAATCCCAGAAAAGTTCTTTATACCGGAAACCCTGTTCGCAGAGAAATTCTGCAGTCTGCAACGAATCAAAAAGTCGGGGAAATTGACGATTCAACGCAACAGCAACCGTTTGCAATCCTGATATTGGGGGGAAGCCAGGGAGCACACAGCATAAACATGGCGCTGTTGGACGCCATAGATAAGATCAAAGATAAACACAGATTTTTCTTTATACATCAGACCGGACTCAATGATGAAACCAGAGTGAAAACTGCATATGAGCGGTATGGTGTGTCCTGCAGAGTTCAGGCGTTTTTCAATGATATGGCCCGGCAATATCAAAACGCCGATCTTGTCATATGCCGGGCAGGAGCAACAACAGTGGCAGAAATTAAAGCAGTTGGAAAGGGCGCTATTTTCATACCGTTTCCTTTTGCTGCGGATAATCACCAGGTTTTTAACGCCCATTCGCTGGAAAACGCCGGTGCCGCCGAAATGATCCTTGAAAAAGATCTCAACGGCAACGCCCTTGCCGAGCGAATTAATTTTTACGCCTCAAGCCCGGATACGCTTCATGAGATGGCATCCCGGACAAGGGCTATGTCCCGTCCGGATGCGGCAGCAGTAATTGTTGATGACTGCTGCAAATTAGTTCGCTTTGCCCCGCCTGCCATTGCAAGGAACGAGCGGGCAGGTCACAATCGGGATAATGGATTCATGGAATGATGGAATAAACCAGGAGCTATAAAAACACATGTTTCTTAAAAAATACCATATCCATTTTGTGGGAATCGGCGGTATCGGGATGAGCGGCATTGCCGAACTCCTCCTCAATATCGGCTACAAGGTATCGGGATCTGACAGCAGTCGTTCAGACATTACCCGGCGACTGGAACGCCTTGGAGGAATTATATTTAAAGGACATTCTGCCGAACAAATCCTCGGGGCGGATGTTGTAGTCACGTCATCGGCTATCGGTCCCGAAAACCCGGAGGTTATCGCCGCCGGTCAGACGTCAATCCCGGTAATACCCAGAGCCGAAATGCTTGCCGAGCTCATGCGGTTAAAGTACAGCGTGGCCATTGCAGGCGCCCACGGTAAAACATCGACCACATCCATTATCGCTTCCGTACTGGGCAAAGGCGGGCTTGATCCCACGGTGGTTATCGGCGGAAAACTCAAAAGCATAGATTCCAATGCACTTCTTGGACAAGGAGACTATATCGTGGCTGAAGCCGATGAAAGCGACGGCTCTTTTCTAAAAATGTCTCCGACCATAGCGGTGGTAACCAATATAGATCGCGAGCATCTCGACTTTTACCGGGATTTGACCGCCATCAAAGAAGTGTTTTTAAGCTTTATCGACAAAATACCTTTTTACGGTCTGGCGGTCCTTTGTCTGGACAATGAGCCGATCCAGGATATTATCCCGAGCATCCAAAAACGGTTTACAACTTATGGGATGAGTACTCAGGCCGATTTCCAGGCCAAAGACGTGGTTTTCGAGGGGCTGAAAAGCAGGTTTCACGTCTATCATCTTGGAACAAAGCTCGGAGAAATCCTTTTGAATCTTCCGGGCCTCCATAATGTGTATAACTCTCTGGCAAGCATCGTCGTGGGAATGGAGCTTGATATTTCATTTGACGTTATAAAATCGGCGCTTCAAACCGTGGAAGGCGTTCAGCGCAGACTCGAAATCAAAGGAGAAAAAAAGGGGGTCACCGTTGTAGACGACTATGGTCATCATCCTACGGAAATCAAAATCACGCTGCAAGCGGCCAGGGAAAGCTGGCCCCACAGGCGGGTGGTGGTGGTGTTTCAACCCCACCGCTATTCCAGAACCCAGGCGCTCTTTGATGAATTCACCCGTTCGTTTTATCAGTCGGACCTTCTGGTGGTGCTTCCCATTTATGCAGCCGGGGAACAAAAAATAAATGGCGTAGAAGGCCATGCGCTGTTTGAAGGAATCCGGAGTCATGGCCACAAGGAAGTTGTGTATTTCCAGGATTTCGAAACAGCGGTATCCCATCTGATAAAAATTCTGAGCCCGGAAGATATTCTTCTAACTTTAGGCGCAGGAGATGTTTGGAAAGTCGGGGAGATGGTGTTGAAAGAACTTTAAGCAGGAACTTAGGGGCTTCGCCCCATAAGCGCTAAGTTATTTTTTTGCGCCGGAAGGACTGTGGAAGGTTTACTGAAAAAGATGAACATCGAACATCGAACGTCCAACATCGAATGTTGAATGAAAGACAAAAACAAGGGCAAGAATTTCATTAAAAAAACTTAGGGAAACCCAAAGATGGTTAAAACTTATTCAGAAGCTACCAGAACTGGCCTCCGGCCCGGAGGGCTGAAAAGAAAAAGAACTAATCATTCAAAGTTGGACATCGGATTTTTGAAAACAAATGTAATTAAATTGCGGAGCGAAGCGACATCATTATTCGATGTTCAACGTTGGACGTTCGATGTTCGATGTTCAGTCTGTTCGATGTTCGATGTTCAAATTGTTGCGTCTGAGATTACGACTAAACCTTCATATCACGTTGAAATTACGTATACAGGTCAGGAGTTCTGAAATTATGGCCTTAGATTCTGATTCAATAAAATGGCTTAAACGCCGTTTTGGCAACACGGTCAAATTTGACGAGCCCATGTCAAAACATACATCGTTACGTGTGGGCGGCCCAGCCCAAGCTTTTGTTGATCCGGAAAATATTGAGGCCTTAAAAGCCCTTGTAACATGGTCATGGCATAAAAAAATCCCTTATCTCATATTGGGTAACGGCACAAATCTGCTGGTCAAAGACAGCGGCATCCCCGGACTTGTCATCGTGTTGACGCAGTGCCTTACCGCCATTTCTCAAACAGACCGGAACAGCCATGGGATTATTGTTACCGCCATGGCAGGCGCCCCCATGAAAACACTGTGTTCTTTTGCCCTGAAGCGGGGTTTAGAAGGGATGAACTTTGCCCTGGGCATTCCGGGTACGGTTGGGGGAGGAATTATGATGAATGCAGGCACCTCCTATGGCTCCATGGAAGGCGTCCTCCAATCAATAAATATTCTGCTCTCCACCGGTGAGGTGCACAACATTAAAAAACAAAATCTCGATTTTTCGTACCGGAAGCTTTCATGGAACAAAGAGAATATAGAGGGTCATCCAGGGCAACAGGTTATTTTAGACGGCCATTTCCGCCTGACCCCTTCGGACCCTGAAAAACTGAAAAAAGACGCTCGAAAAATTTTAGAAACCCGCTGGCAAACACAGCCCAAAGGTCTGCCCAGTGCAGGATGTTTTTTTAAAAATCCCGTATCCGGCAAGACCGCCGGCGAACTTATTGAGACCGCCGGACTCAAGGGAAAATCCATGGGCGGAGCAAAAATTTCAACAAAGCACGCCAATTTTATTCTAAACCACCATAACGCATGCGCCGCTGATTTTTTAAAATTGATGGAACTTGTTGAAAAAACCGTATTGAAAAAGTTCAACATTAATCTTGAAAGAGAGGTTAAGGTTGTTGGGTCGTAAGCACATACGAAGTAACTATTACAAGAACAGCGCTGCCAAAAAGCATAACAGAATTATAACACGCGTTGTTTTGTCTGTAAAAACAGCGGCAGTGATCGCCGCTTTGCTGCTGCTGAGCTTTGTTTTTATTTTTAGTTACGATTTTTTAACCCAATGCGACTATTTTAAGGCTGAAAAACTGGTGGTTACCGGTACGGACAGGCTTTCTGAAAAGCAGGTCCTGGAGCAGGCACAAATAAAAAAGGGGATAAATATTATTTCCGTAAATCTTTCAATGACCAGAAAACGGCTGTTGGCACATTCATGGATCACCGAGGCAGACGTGAGCAGAGATCTTCCGACTGGAATTCATATCAGAATAAAAGAACACCAGCCGCTTGCCGTTCTTGACCTTGGCCGAAAATTTTTAATCAATACTTCCGGAGAAATATTCAAGGAAATGGAGGCATCGGATCCTGACCAGCTGCCGGTCATCAGCGGACTTAAATTTTCAGACATCAATACCCGCGACAAACTCCGCAGCATGCCGTTTAACGCCGTAATGAGTGTTCTGGAACTGGGTCAAAAATGTAAAAGCGTTCTTCCGTGCAAGTTAATCAAAAAGGTTCAGGTGGACAGGGAAATGGGCCTTACAATTTATGCCTTTGATCAAATCAAAGAAATAAAAATCGGTTATAATGACTATGCGAATAAATATGACAGACTTAAAAATATTCTTGTGCATCTCAAAGAATTACCGGAGTTGTCACATCTGGAATCAATCGATCTCAATAACTTAAACCGCATTGTTGTACATCCAACGACAATGGAATCGCCCGCACAAGGTCATAAGGAGGTTTAACATGCAACGACAGGAAAATATTATTGTGGGCCTTGATGTTGGCACAACAAAAATCTGCGCTGTGGTTGGTGAAGTGGAAGGGAAAAAAATAAATATTATCGGCATCGGCACCCACCCCTCAATCGGACTTCGGAAAGGCGTGGTGGTAAATATTGAATCTACGGTAGAATCCATTCAAAAGGCGGTTGAAGAGGCGGAACTTATGGCCGGATGTGAAATTTCATCCGTATATGCCGGAATCGCCGGAGGTCATATAACCGGGTTTAACAGTCGTGGAATCGTCGCAATAAAGGGTCCTGAAGTCACAAAGAATGATGTGGAACGGGTCATTGATGCAGCACGCGCCGTGGCAATCCCCATGGACCGTGAAGTCATCCACGTCATTCCCCAGGAATTTATTATTGACGATCAGGGCGGTATCCAGAATCCCGTGGGCATGTCCGGGGTAAGGCTGGAAGCTAAAATTCATATTGTGACCGGGGCCGTCACATCTGCTCATAACATTGTAAAATGCGCAAACCGATCCGGTCTGGATGTCTGCGACATCGTCTTAGAACCCCTTGCGTCGGGTGAAGCCGTACTCACCGATGAAGAAAAAGATGTGGGCACGGCGCTTTTGGATCTCGGCGGCGGAACCAGCGATCTGGCAATTTTTTTCGGAAAAAACATCAAACACACGTTTGTTCTGTCCCTTGGGGGGAATAACCTGACAAATGATATCAGCATCGGTTTGCGCGCATCCCAGGCCGATGCTGAAAAAATCAAAATCAAATACGGCACCTGCGTTGCCCGGGATATCAGCAATGAAGAAACCATTGAAGTCCCGGGTATGGGAGGACGCAAGCCACGGAAACTTCCCAGACAGATATTAGGAGAAATATTAGAACCCCGTATCGAAGAGATTTTCACATTAATAAAAAGGGAAATCTTCAGGGCCGGGATGGACAACGTCATTACATCCGGCATCGTTCTGACCGGCGGATCATCCCTTTTGCACGGCATAACGGACATTGCCGAATCGATTTTCGATGTTCCAAGCCGACTCGGCACTCCCAAGGGAATCAGCGGCCTGATCGATGTGGTCAACAATCCCATGTATGCCACCGGTGTGGGGCTTGTGTTGTACGGGGCAAAAAATCAACCCGATAAAAAATTCAGAATTCGGGACACGAATATTTTTCACCGGGTCATGACCCGGATGAAACGGTGGTTTAAAGATGTAATTTAAACTTATTTTACAGGAGGTGGGGAAAAATGTTTATGTTGGTAGAAAATGAAAATTCTGCAAAAATCGTGGTAATTGGGGTTGGAGGAGCGGGTGGAAATGCCATTAACAATATGATCGATTCCAAGCTCCAGGGGGTAAAATTTATCGCCGCCAACACAGATTCACAGTCTCTTGACATCTCCAAGGCATCCATCAGGATGCAGATTGGAGAAAAGCTGACACAGGGACTGGGCGCCGGCGCTGATCCTCAAATCGGAAGGGATGCCGCCCTTGAAAATTCCGACGCCATCAAAAAGACGCTTAAGGGGAGCCACATGGTGTTCATCACAGCGGGGTTCGGCGGCGGGACCGGCACCGGGGCTGCACCGGTTATCGCTGAACTTTGCAAAGAAATTGGCGCCCTTACGGTTGCGGTAGTAACAAAGCCTTTTTCATTTGAAGGCCGGAAACGGGAAAAACAGGCTGACGAGGGAATTAACTCCCTTAAAAAAGTCGCTGACACGGTGATCACCATACCCAATGACCGGCTCAGGGGACTTGCGTCAAAAAACGCCAAAATGACCGACATGTTCAAAAAAGCCGACGAGATTCTGCTCCATTCGGTCAAAGGCATTACCGATCTTATTATGATGCCCGGGTTGATCAATCTGGACTTCGCCGATGTCAGGACAACCATGTCCAAAGCCGGTATGGCCATCATGGGCATCGGCACATCCAACGGTGAGAACCGTGCCCTGGAAGCTGCCGAACTCGCCATATCCCATCCCCTGCTGGAAGATATTTCCATTAGCGGCGCCAAGGGAGTGTTGATCAACATCGCCAGTAACAGCGATTTGACAATGGAAGAGATGACCGAAGCTTCAGAGCGGATATATAATGAAGTCGGAGAAAATGCCGAAATTATTTGGGGAACCGTGATCGACGACACTCTGGGAGATGAGATGCGGGTAACCGTTATTGCAACCGGAATCGATTCAAGCCCTAAATCTGAAAAGGGAACCGAGCTCAGAGGCAAGATCAGAGATGTCACATTTGACGATTTAAATGACGCCGTAGATTATGACGAACCCACATTTATCCGCCGGAAAACAGCGGTGGGTGAATCGAGCGGCGCCACATACAGAGGATACAAAGGGATTGTAATTGACAACAACGACCTTAATGACCTGGATGTGCCGACATTTTTAAGAAAAAAGGCGGACTAGGCGCTTATTTGTATTTTTTTTGCTTTTTGTGACAAAAGATTCTAAAAATAATAATTCCCTTATCACAATCAATTGAATATTTTCGATTAAAGATTGAATAGTTAAGGAATTTTCCCAATTTTTTTAAAAATCAAAACCATGGAGCGAAGCGACTTCCTTAAATAGTCAATCGTCAATATTCAATTTTCAATCCTGTTATGTTAAGCTCTACGAACATGATGCCGGTTTATCCGGTTTACTTTTTTACATTTAATCATCAATGGCAGGGAAAACCGACAAATTCCATAAAAGAGTTGCTGAATCGGAAATCGGGACCATTCGCAAACCGTGGAAAGGGCGGATCAAAGTCGCCCTGGTCTACCCCAACACCTATCATGTTGGAATGTCCAACCTCGGTTTTCAGACGGTATATGATTTGCTCAATAAAATTGAGCACGTTGTATGCGAAAGGGGTTTCCTCCCGACGGACAAAAGGCCGGGAGCAGGTCGTATAACAACCATAGAGTCCGGAAGTCCTATTTCCGCTTTCGACGTCATTGCGTTTTCCGTGTCATTTGAAAATGATTTTCCCAACCTTCTGACCATTCTTGAAAAGGCAGGACTTCCTCTGCGATCCGGTAATAGAGAGCACCCCCACCCTCTCATCATCGCAGGGGGAGTCGCTTTTTTTTTAAACCCCGAACCTATGGCGCCCTTCATCGATTGTTTTCTGATCGGGGAAGCCGAAGAGATTGTTCCCCGATTTTTTGATACGGATTTGCCAGACTTGCTGAATCAAGATAGAACCGCATGTTTAAAAACCCTTGCCCGAAAGGTCCCCGGCACCTATGTTCCGAAGTTTTACAATGCCACATATCATTCGGATGGAACATTTCGCTCATTTGAACCGCTAGTAGACGTACCCGTTAAAATTGAGCGCCCATTTTTAAAAGATCTTTCCCGAACTCCCACTTGCAGCACCATAGTAACCCCGGATACCACCTTCGACCGCACATTTCTGATCGAGGTCGGCAGAGGCTGTGCCCACGGATGCAGATTTTGCAGCACGGGATTTGTTTACCGGCCGCCTAGATTCAGACCCTTTTCCCTTCTTGAAACCTGTTTGCAACACGGCATTTCCATGACCGACAAGATCGGTCTTGTGGGCGCTTGTATTTCGGATCATCCTGAAATCAACACGCTGTGCAAGCAAAATTTTGAAAAGCATATCAGAATATCGTTCAGCTCTTTTAGAGCGGACGCGCTTTCGCCGGAGCTTTTGTCCGTGCTCAGGAAAAGTAAAGTCAAAACCGCCACCATCGCACCGGATGCGGGTTCCCAACGGCTGCGAAATATCATTAACAAAGGCATCACTGAAGAACATATCCTCAACGCTGCTGAAACCCTTGTGGCTGAAGGCATACCCAACTTAAAGCTCTATTTTATGGTGGGGCTCCCGCTGGAAACCATGGATGATGTTGAAGCCATTGTCACACTTTGCAAACAGATAAAGCACAAATTTCTCAAATCCAGCAGAGTTAGGAAACGCATCGGAGAAATAACCGTCAGTCTAAGCTGTTTTGTTCCCAAGCCCTTTACCCCTTTTCAATGGGTGGCCATGGATGATATGGGTTCATTGAAAAAAAAGATTAAAACCATAAAACAAGGGCTTAAAAGAGTGGCAAATGTTCGGGTGCATGCGGACGTCCCTCGATGGGCTTACATACAGGCCCTGTTGTCACGAGGCGACCGTAAGGTGGCCCAGATATTATCCCTGGCCCATAAGAACCAAGGGAACTGGCCCAAAACCTTTAAAGCATCTCCCGTAAACCCTGATTTTTACGTACTTCGGGAGCGCTCGTTAGACGAAGTGTTCCCCTGGGACTTCATTGATCACGGCATCAACAAGTCGTTTCTCAAACAAGAGTACAAAAGAGCCCTGCAGGGAAAAACCTCTCCCCCATGCCCCATGGAATCCTGCACCATCTGCGGAGTTTGCAAAGAAAACAACAAAGGTTAATGGGCCCCTGCATCAAAAAAAGTACTGAACCGACTCCAAAATGCAAACCGTAAACACGAGCTTGATTTGATGTTTTCGAATCTAAATCCAAATCATCAATAGGGTGGTTTGGGTTTAAGGTTCAAGGCAGAAACCTTAAATTCCCTTGCTTAAAATTGAAATTTTGCGCTCATACAATATATTGCGTTGTGTGGCCGTAATCCGGTTTTCATGATAAGTGGATTGTTTTTTGAGATACGATTTAGATATCTTGAAAATTTAGATAGTTGTAATAGATTGCAGTGATCGCAACATCAACCTTCCTTGATAGACGTTGGAGATATCTGAACGGGAGAATTCAGCGGCAGGCAGGGTGCGAAGTCTTTGTAAAAGCTATAAAACTGCTAATTGCGACAATGACAAAAAATGCGCTGACCCTGCCTGTCCGCTGGAATGACATGTTATTCGCGGCATAATCGAAGGATTAATAACTAATTATTCTTGAGGATATGCCATTGCTTTTATTGTAGTTTTATAAACGGTTCCGACAAATGCATATGTCCATGATTCTTGGACATTAATATCTGTAATATAGTCATGGCCTGCTTGCGTACGCAAAAGTGTATATGCACGCTCATGACGATCGTTGATGTTTATGGGAATAAATAAAAGCAATTGAAATCCACTGGCTGATGCTTCAATAGAGCGCCCTCTTGTGAAATCAACCTTTGTATTACTAAATTTTTGATCAATATGTCCGACTGTTATCGGCTTTCCGGAACAACCGATTATGAAAAAAATCGCGATAAAAACAACTGATATTGTAAGTCTGCTTAATGTTTTCATTCCGTTACCTCCTTTATTGCTTCTCCAGAAATAGTAACTGTACGACCCGTTCCAATAACCCACCAAAACCATGATTCATCGAACGTGACATCAATAAGGGCGGTTGCTCCGGGAACACTTTTTAAAGCGTTATCATAAGCCTTATCAATACGGGAATTAAGTGCCATTGGAATAAAATAGTATGCGGTTCCCAGTATTCCTAGAGAGCCGGTAGCTTTTCCGCTGGCATGACCCAATTTTTCGTATTTCTCAGGAGGCTTAGGTGCAATTGTCGTAAAACCAGATGCACAACCCATGATAGATGCCAGAAAAGCAAACAAAATACCTATAAAAATTGATTGCTTCAGAACCTTCGATAGTTTTACCATAATTTTCTCCTTTCAATTAAAATGATTTTGATTAAGGATTCATTGCCGTAAAATTAAATTAGTATATGAATGTTACATCGCCTCCTTTTACTATTAAAAGAAATTCAAACTCGGGAACAGATACTTGCCATTCTATCAACCTGAACCAACTCTAACTGACTTACATATATCAAAAGAATGAAAAAGACAAACCCCCGAAAAATGGATTTGCCCTTATTGAAAAAACGATATTCCAAATTTTTCAGCCTCCTGATATTTAGATTTCTATAACAGTTATCAAAGAGTCGAATAATAAAGGCAGAGCCAAATGACCCTGCCTTCTTCAATGGGTGATTGGAAGATGCGTATTTTTCAACCGTAGAAACGGGAATCCCTGGTTATAGGTTTCAAGGGTTGGTCCCGCTAAAAGCGGGACTTCGCCCTTGCCAGCCCCCACTGGACAGAATTTTGCAAGATTATGGTTTTAAAAAACGCAGGAAATTGAAGGCCAGCTGGAGGAGTCGGCTTTCCTGCGGTAGATGGTTTATTTGACTTTCCAAAATCTTTTACTACAAATATTTTTTAGCAATTAAGATATAACCATGTCAATACGAAGAAAGTATGATTTTATTCGTATTTTTCAGGTCAATTTTTCTAATACTTTAGCATTAGATGAAGGGAGGGGGTACTAGGAAATTTCTAATACTTTTTCATTAAATCGGTATTAGATCATCTAATACCCTCTGCATTTATGAAAGGGAAATATGGCGAAAAAAAGTGGATATGAGAGATTAAATCCTTGACACATAACTTGCCATGATCTGTTATTTATTATTATATCAATTAGTTGTGATATCATTTTGATATCGATTAGCCCTGTTTAGGATTTATTACCCTATCCAGATTCACCTCCGGCCCTATATCTTGTGTTTGCCGCATATGATTTTATAATAGATTTGTTTTAAAAATGGATTTTAAAATTGCCATCTCTATCACTGGAGTAGGCTTCCATCTAAATTGATGATCAAAACGTTTTTTAGCAAAGTGGTGTTGGGCTTCAATGACAACAGGATCATTTTTAAAATAAATAGGTGGTGTCAGGTTTACTCCTAAGCTCATTATGTCATCTTGAACAATACCATCAATTCGCCCTTTAGAGTCGAATTGCATAATGAAATATTCCATGCGCAAGATTTCTACCGGCTTTCGATTCTCAAATTCAACCGCCACCTCAGCATAGCGCACGCGTTTGCCAGCATATTGTGGAAGGGATACATCCGGGTCACGCTGCATTAACCTTTCATACCTTGTCAGTGCAAGACGCTCCAAGGAATTATCATCATTAATAATAAAGATTCGAAGACCTACACCCATGATGCTCCGGATTTGAATTCAATCTCAAAATTTCAATTAAAAATATATCAAAATAAACGTATCGTTAACAGACAATTGGGGCAGGTGTCAAATTTATATGAACTTAAACAAAAGAATCCGGTACGCCAATCTAAAAACCTTCTTCAACTTTGTTATAAGCACATTCGATTTCAAATTCCACAATCCGTGTGATACGCCAGTCCTGAGAAAGATATTCAACGTCGAAGGCAGAAGTCATGAGAGCGGCATCTTTGTCGGCGGTAAACCTGTTGAAGATTTCCTGTTGAAGCAACCGGGTGCTTTTATTTATGGGTTCTTTTGTTTCGATCCATTCTGTCCATAGAGAGCTTGGGAGTTGCTGATGATTTCCCTTATCCCTTACTTTGTTACAGCAATCTTGAATATTTGCCTTGACTTTATAGCATATATAATGCGGTTGAGATTTTTTCAAAGGATTTTGACCAATACATCTATTTGAATCTGGAAAAAAATGAAGATTCAGAAATTTTTAACCATGCTCTTCCCATAGAGGATTTGATTCAGTCCATTTATTTATCAAAAAACATGACACCTTCACAGGGCAGGACACTTATCTTTATCGATGAAATTCAGAACTCTCCACAGGCAATTGCTCAGTTGCGCTATTTTTATGAATCGGCAAAAAAACTGCATATCATTGCAGCAGGCTCCCTGCTCGAAGTTATGATCGGAGAACCCGGACCTGCATTCCCTGTGGGAAGGGTACAGTATATGTATCTGTATCCGCTTTCATTTGAAGAGTTCCTTACTGCTGCAGGAGAAGATCAGGCCCTGAAATATTACCACACAATCCCTTTTCCCGATTTTGCTTTTACAAAACTGTTGAAGCTTTTTCACAGATACACCCTTATCGGCGGAATGCCTGAAATAGCAAGAAAATATATTGAAAACAAGGATATTTCCGCTCTTGCGCCTGTTTATCAGGGGCTTCTTGTCGCCTATCTCGATGATGTGAGCAAGTATGCTCGAAATACAACCATGGCCCAAGTGATCAGGCATGCAATAGAATCAGCCCCCATAGAGGCGAGGCAACGGATAAAATTCCAGGGATTTGGAAACTCAAATTACAAATCGCGGGAAATGGGGGAAGCTTTGCGGATGCTTGAAAGGGCAATGCTTATTTATCTTCTTTATCCCTCGACTGTGACTCAACCGCCAGTCAGACCGGATTTGAAAAAATCACCCAGACTTCAGTTTATTGACACCGGTTTGATTAATTATTTTGCCGGATTGCAGGATTATTTTTTTAAAATGGAAAATCTGCATTCATTTTATAAAGGACTTCTTGCGGAACATATTGTCGGGCAGGAATTGCTTGCATTAGATATGAAAACATCACGGAAGCCCTCATTTTGGATAAGAGAAAAAAAACAATCAAACGCTGAAGTCGACTTTATCGTTCCCTTCAGACAGCATATCATTCCCGTGGAAGTCAAATCCGGGAAAACCGGCACACTCCGTTCTCTTCATCAATTTATGATAAGAGCCGATCATCCTTTTGCCGTTCGATTCTATGCGGGTTCCGTCGAAAAGACGCGGACATCAACACCGGACGGAAAATCATATACCCTTCTGAATCTTCCATACTTTCTTGCCGGAAAACTTTATGATTATATAGATAGGCTTATAAAAGACTAACTGGTTTGGCGGCAAAGATATCTCAAGAGGAAAGGACCGAGAACGAAACAACTGTAATGGTCGAACACCATTCTACTCTTAGCCATAAATCTTCAACGGTTGACAATATCCGGTCAAGGTTTTGGGACCATACCGTTCAATTTTCTTTTTCCCGAATCCGTGAACATGTCGCAAGCCTCTAAATTTACCGGTAACAGCTCAGTTTTTTTACATATTTATTCAGAAGAAATTGAGAAAGGTCTTCATCGGCAAAAAGTTCTTTTTCCGGATCAAACGGTATGGTGAAAATTCGGATGGGCATCGCTTGAACATGCTTCGATCCGGCACGGACTCATCCTCAGTGCCTGCCGTTATGTACTGGCGAACCGGAAGCGTGCTTTTCTCGGTAATATCCTCGGGAAGTGGCATGGATAGATAAGGGGAAAATCCAGGAAAATGTGGTTATCATAAACAGAGATACGATTGCCAGCTTACTTCTGTTGATATCCATCTTCATCTCCATCGGTTATTGAGGATTCGTGAGGGATGTATTTCAAGTTTTGGAATTTCAGATCTCGTAACATGATAGAAAAATAGGTCTTTTTTTTGGACATTATCGGGCTTGGTGAAGCCTTCTCGAAGCATAGGTTTCAGGTGTCAGGTTTCAGGATGGCTCTCGCTTTTTCACTACTGACACCTGAAACCTGAGGGCCAGTGTCCAATTTTCATGCAATCCCCCGAAAATTAAGGAGTCACGATTATTTTTCCAAGCTGAATGACGAGGTCTGAATTTATAAAGCAATGTCGATTGCTTGTCAATAAAAGGGATGAAATATCATTTTGACTGGATAAAAACTTAAAATGGGTTCTGGTGTGGTGCTTGAAAAATATCGTGACGGAGTTTTCACCTTCCAAAAATTGAAGATTTATAACCGAAATGAACCAAAGGATATCTTTCCATGTTAATAACTTGTAATGCTATTAGATATCGATTGACCTTGTTACCTGTTATGAAATTTATGGAGTATTTTATTTTTGACCAATAAAGCGTTGAACTCTGCATTAAGGGCGGCGGGAATCTTTCTCATTGTGTTTATACGTCGATCTCCATTTATTCTTACATTTCGCTCTTTGAAAAAATATTTTTAGAATTATTGAAAATTATTCTGACAAATCAATCAGGTGCATGTGAATTGCCACCAACTGGCTTGAAGATTCTTGTACACCGAGCTGGGGACATCTAACAGCCCATTGATTTGTTTATGCAGATCACTCAGTCCTTGCACCATCGTAGATTTCCATTCAGGAAAATCATGGCCTTAAACAAAACCTCCATAAAAACAAAGTTGGGCGGTTCATTAATATAATTAAGCGAGATAAATATCATAGCGTTGATAAAAACACCTTGTATTAATATCAGCGTTATGATAATAAACGCTTATAAATAATGAGCGGAGGATTTGGCAATGCAGATAACAAGAGATATCTTTTTTACGTTAATAAAGTGTCTGGATAGTGCAAAAGTTCTAATTCTTAAAGGTGCCAGGCAGGTAGGTAAAACCACTATCATGGATGAGATTCAGGCATATCTTACCAGGCAAGGCAAGACCACCTTTTATATTTCTGCGGACGAAGATTTTGATAATTCCATATTTAAAACTCCACAGCACTTCATGGTCCGGCTTGAAAGCGAAATAGATTTTTCAGTCGCCAAAGTGTACGTTTTTATCGATGAGTTTCAATATATTAATGATGCCGGAAGATTTATCAAAGTTCTGCATGATAAGTACCGCCATAAGATCCAGTTTATTGTCTCCGGTTCTTCATCCCTTGAGATTACAAAAAACAGTGAATTTTTAACCGGCCGCAAAATAGAATTTCCAATCGGACGCTTATCTTTTACAGAGGTTGTAAGGTACAGAGAACCGGGTATTCAAAAGGCTTTTGCAGAAACAGCTTACAGCTATGATAAATGGAAAATACTTTACGAGGTGCATAAAACAAAACTTGAATTTTTGTTCGCCAGGTTTGCACAGTTCGGTGGATATCCTGAAATTGTAACCACTGAAGATTATAATCTTAAAAAAACACTTATCAGGGAATTATTTTCAACCTATATCCAAAAAGATATCATTGCATTTCTCAGGGTTGAAAATGTAGCTGCATTCAACAGCCTGATAAAGGTTCTATGTTCAGAAACAGCCAACCTTCTAAACAAGCGGTCTTTGGCCAATACACTGGGCATTGCAATTAACACGTTGAATAAATATCTGGATATCCTGCAGGGAACATATGTGTGCCATTTTTTAGCGCCTTTTTTTGTAAATACGAGAAAAGAAATGTCCAAGATGAAAAAGATTTTTATTAATGATAGTGGATTGCGCAATTTTATACTGAATCGCTTTCCTTCAACATACAATGATATCAGCGGGCAGGAAGCAAAAAGCCTTGCCTTTGCAGCCTTGCGACACTATGTAACGGAAGAGAATTTATTTTTCTATAGAACCATCAGCAAAGCGGAAATTGATTTTATTGTTGATTACGGCCAAACCAGGGATGTCATTGAAGTAAAATTCCAGAACAAAGTATCAGGGTTGCCGGTTGCAATGCGTAACTTTACAAAAAAATACAATACTCATAAAATAATACTTGTGACCAAACAGGATTTTAAAGAAGAAGATAGCCGATTTTATATTCCCCTGCCTCTGTTTGACTTTTTTCTACAAGCCAACATCCGGAATTGAAACCCAGAAAGCCCCCCCGAACAAGGCGGCAAAACTAAGTCATGCGAAATAGAGGCATTGCGGGCAGGTGGCGTGCAGGTGCCGGATGCACTTCAATTTTTAAACCTGTAAGGCAGAATCTTGCATTCCATGTTTGGAATTGAGGGGCTTTGAAAGGCATATTTACAAGAGGATTCGTCTATGCGCCTTAGATACAATTCATCGTCGGTTACCTGAAGGTAACATACTGGAGATTCGGTCCAAGCCCCTGTGTTAATGTACCTAATACCATTATAAACTATATCCTCTGGGTAGTGAGTATGGCCACAGGTAACCGCTTTATATCCATTTTCCATGGCACAATTGACCGCATTTATCATTACATTTTTTCGGAGAAACTTGTAAAAGAGCTCCCATTTCTTGGCATATTGGGCCACATGCACTGGTCTTGCGCCCAATTTCATCCTCAAATCATGCATCAGTTTAAAAGCCTGCATGAAACCATGGTTTTTGGGCATGATCTCGTCGAAATCGTCCCCATGGGTAATTAATAGTTTATGCCCTAAGTTGTAAAGACGCGTAAAGTTGACTTTCTTAAAGCCTTTTGGCACATATCCATTATCATGGTTACCTCGTACCCAAACGACCTTTTGACGGTAAGATCTCTGCTCAATAAGGTCAAGGATCCGCTGATGCGGTGGCTTTAAATTCTCATAAGGATTGTCTATAATATCCCCATTTAAGATAAGTTCATAATCTTCAGAAACATTCCCTATAAAACGCTCGAAGTCGTCATATAAAAAATAGTCAGATCCTATATGCAAATCGCTGACAATGATTGCGTTCGTTTCATACAAAATGAATCTTTCTCCAATCCTTTTGTTTTGCTAAAAATAAGGCAAGATCATTGAAGACCCTGCTCTTGCCGCCTTGAAAGCTTCTAATATTACTTTAAAAGCAGCATATAGTTCGGTTGAGCCATCACTTTATTTGAGAGGGAGTCACCCGAACTATTTCGGCTTCCCTGTGTGCCGTTATTAAACTCGGCGCACATCATATTATTGCATATTTAATGTAAATGACCAATGAATAAGATGCACGCACACCAGAGAAGCCATTTATTAATGCCACCTCAAACTCCCTTTTAAAGTATAACCTTGGCTCCTTGCCTTATATGATATATTTTGTAATGTCAATAGGTTATGATATCATTTAGATATCGATCGGTCTTGTTAAAAATTATTGCATAGTCCAGGTTTGCCCCTGATCCTATATATTGTGGTTTTCCCTTTCTCCTTATTCCGTTTTTTCGTTCATGATTACGTGCCTTAAGCGTAATTCCTTAACCTTAAATATTTAGTATCCGTACACAGAGTCGTTGAGTTAGATGATTATATTGATCCGCCCACGGATTTGACTTTTCTGACAATGCGGTTGGAACCGCTTTCCCTGTAATCGACCTTGGCGGACATATATATCCTGGCGCAGTCTTTTTTCAGTTCTTTAAAGCAGCGGGTAACCACGTCCATGAGCTCGTCCCACTCCCCTTCTATGGTCGTGCCCATGGGGCCGAGCTTATATTGCAGGCCGCTGTCTCTGATAATCGTCACAACCCTTCTCACATACGGGCTCACACTTTCGCCCTTGCCAATAGGAAATATGGAAAAATCAATGAGTGTGGTCATAAAACCTCCTCGTTTATGGATATTGGGTGCTTTAATAACAATGTTTCCAGTTTATTTCTTTACTACCACAAAAGAATATAGAACAAGATAAAAAAAACCCATGGCAAGTTAATGAACAGCCGTCAAATTAAAAATTTCCATAGCTCGTAAACGTGTATCTTTTTTTCTATGATCGAATTCGAAATCGCACACAGAAACTTATTGAATTCATGCCATCCTATTGATAATGTCTCAATAAGGTTATCTTTAAAATGTTATATATTACAATGAAGCACCCCGCAGCAAGAGTTGCAGGGTATTCAAGCCAAGGCGAATAAAGACCCAAAAAGGCCCATACTATGAGCATTAAGACCAAATCTCTCATTCTTTTGGTTATTTTAGGAATCATTGATGTAATAATCCCCATTCCGATTCTCGGGGTGATTCTCATTTACGTAGTGCTCCAGAGACCACCTTGGTTTACCAATGTTGTACGGGAAATCTACAACTCAAAATAAAGGTCTCGGCAATCTCTTACAGGACCTCAAAAGGTGACGTGATGAATCGCCGATATATGCGCTGGTTTATTGTACTACTGCTTATTGCTGTCGCAGCCGTGATCGTATGGTATTTCGCCCGGCCCGAGCCCGTTCAAGTTGTTGTCAAGCCCGTGGATCGAGGCTTGGTAGAACGGACGGTAGCAAATACGCGTGCGGGAACCGTGAAAGCCTGCCGTCGGGCCAAGCTTTCTCCGAGTATCGGGGGTCAAATTTCAAAACTCCCCATTCATGAAGGAGACAGGGTAAAGAGTGGAGACCTTCTTGTCGAAATCTGGAACCAAGATTTGGCTGCAGAAGTTAAATTGGCGGTCAGCGAAGCCGACGCCGCAAGGGCACGGGCAAAAGCAGCGTGTCTGAATGCTGATGTGGCGCAGCGAGACGCCAACCGTATTGTAAACCTTCACAAAACCGGCGCAATTTCCGAAGAAAAGGCAGACAAGGCCGCCACCGAAGCCAAAGCCCTGAGAGCGAATTGCCAAGCAGCAAAAGCATCCGCCCTTATGAGCAAGGCCCGCGTGGGCGTGACCAGAGCAACCCTGGATCGCACCCGACTGATCGCCCCTTTTAATGGGGTGGTGGCCGAGATTAACGGCGAGCTGAGCGAATACGTAACTCCTTCTCCTATAGGCATCGCCACACCGCCGGTAGTGGATCTTATTGACAATACGTGCTTTTATGTCACCGCACCCATCGATGAGGTGGATGTCCCCAATATTGAACAGGGAATGACCGCCCGGGTGACCTTGGACGTCTTCGGCGATCACCGCTTTGCAGGCAAAGTCCGCCGGATAGCTCCCTATGTGCTGGATCGTGAAAAACAGGCCCGCACCGTGGACGTGGAGGTGGAATTCACCCTACCGACGGACATCCGGAAAATGCTGGCAGGGTATAGCGCAGATGTCGAGATCATATTGGATGTCCGGGAGACCACCCTGCGCATCCCCACCGAGGCCGTGCTGGAGGGAAATCGAGTCTTCGTGTATCTGCCGGATAATAAAGTAATCCGGAAACGCACGTTCAAAAGCGGAATTTCCAACTGGTATTATACCGAGGTCCTCTCCGGTCTGAAGCCGGACCAACAGGTGGTGGTCAATGTGGATCGTGCCGGAATAAAAGACGGCGCCAAAGCGGTGTTGTCCCAAGAGGCGCCATGATTCAATTAGCCGGTATTGAAAGGATATTCCAGGTGGGCGATGAAACGGTTCACGCACTCAGCAATGTGAATTTTACCGTTCATCAAGGGGAATATGTCGCCATCATGGGGCCTTCGGGATCAGGGAAATCCACCCTGCTCAATATTGTGGGCCTGTTGGACAGACCGGATAAGGGAATCTACAGCCTGGAAGACCTGAACACCACCGAGTTGACCGATGACCAGCAGGCATCGGTACGCTGTCACAAAATCGGATTTGTGTTTCAGTTTTTTCATCTGGTACCCCGCCTTACCTCTGCTGAAAACGTGGAACTGCCCATGATCCTTGCCGGCATAGATCCTGGTAAACGGAAAACCCGCGTCCAGGCGGCCCTCTCTTCCCTGGGCATCAGAGAACGAGCAAAACATCGCCCGGACCAGTTATCCGGCGGTCAGCGCCAGCGGGTTGCCATTGCTCGCGCCACCATTATGCAGCCGGACATTATTCTTGCGGATGAGCCCACCGGCAATCTGGACCGGACCTCGGGGATAGAGGTCATCCAAATACTCGAAGATCTCAATAATAAGGGCATGACGCTGATTATGGTCACCCACGATCCTGAACTGGGTAAGCGCGCGTCTCGAAGAGTGCGGCTGGTGGACGGAAAGATCTCAACGGATACCGGAAATTCATGAAAAAATGAAACCTGGGGATGCCATTCAATTCAGTACCCGAGCGCTGTCGGGATATCCGACCCGGACGCTGTTAATGATTCTTGCCATGGCCATCGGTGTGGCATCGGTCATTTTGCTCACCGCCTTGGGAGAAGGCGCCCGCCGGTTCGTAACCAGTGAATTTACCTCTCTGGGCACCTACCTTTTAATCGTATTGCCGGGCCGTTCTGAAACAACGGGCGGCCCTCCTCCGTTGCTGGGTCAAACCCCCCGGGATCTTACCCTGGAAGACGCCCTGTCCCTCACCCGGAGTTCCGCCATCCGCCGTATGGCGCCGATTACGGTGGGATCCGCCCCGGTCTCCTGGAAGCATCGAGACCGGGAGGTCAGTATTCTCGGTTCCACCGCCGATCTTTTTGAAATTCGACATCTTTCAATGGCCCAGGGAAGGTTCATCCCCACCGGTGACCCCACAAGGGGATTGGCGGTCTGCGTCATGGGATACAAGCTCAAAACAGAACTTTTCGGGAATCAATCCCCGCTGGGCGAATGGGTTCGCATCGGCGACCGCCGCTTTCGGGTCATCGGGGTGCTGGCCAAAAAAGGTCAATCTCTGGGACTGGACATGGGGGATGTGGTGGTGGTTCCCGTGGCCTCTGCCCAGGCTTTGTTCAATACCTCCGCGCTGTTCCGAATCCTGGTGCAGGCCAACGGCCGCGATGCCATTTCCAAGGCCAAGAAAGCCATATTGAGCACCATCCGCCAACGGCATGAAGGCGAAGACGACGTCACCGTCATAACCCAGGATGCCCTGCTTTCCACTTTTGATCGCATTCTCGTGGCCATGACCCTAAGTGTTGCGGGTATCGCCGCCATCAGCCTGTCGGTTGCCGGTATTCTGATCATGAACGTTATGCTGATCGCGGTGTCACAGCGCACCTCAGAAATCGGACTGCTCAAGGCTCTCGGGGCCCGGGACGCCCATATCCTTGGACTTTTTCTGGCCGAATCCGCCATTCTCTCACTCATCGGCGCCGGTTTCGGACTCATTCTGGCATTTTTAGGAAACTGGGGGCTCGCCCGCGCGTTCCCCAGGTTTCCGATCACGGCTCCCATCTGGGCCATGGGAGCGGCTGTTTTGGTTGCCCTTCTCACAGGTCTGATATTCGGAGTACTGCCCGCACGTCGGGCCGCAAGACTCGACCCGGTGCAGGCTTTGTCTCGTAGATAAAGGGATTTGCCCCAATTGGAATAATGGAATGATGGAGTAATGGAATGATGGGTTTGAAGGAGTTTTTTACAAATGAAGCTCCCCGCAGCAGAGCTGCGAGGTATCAAAGGGGTGTTAAAAGCTATTTTGTATTGGAAGGGAACACGTCGTTTCCCCTTCCATACCAACCCCTTCCTTGTTTTTCACCCCGCAGCAGAG